>MDTE01200040.1_pt1 | contig 22428 bp, 8 predicted proteins | sample 811231 | NCBI WGS metagenome assembly MDTE01 (sample SAMN05326651, study PRJNA326480) | marine metagenome | isolation source: seawater | place: Indian Ocean: Red Sea | collected 2010 | reverse complement strand
TGATCTACATATAGATTATGTACTGCTGCCATTGAGGTTTTACCACTTACCTTTATTTATACAGAGAGTTTGTCTCTCAAGTATTTATATGGTTCAGTACTTGTTTGAGTAAATCTTTGAGTTCGCCGATTTCTTCTTCTATTTTATCGAGTCGGGTTTCCTTCTCGATTCTGGTTTTATATGCCTCCATATATTGTTCATAACTATGAACATTCTTATTCACAATGGCACCAGACTCAAAATCTCGTTCTAAGTCTGGATGTCCATCAACATTAACATTCTTCATACTGCAAGTGCGAGTGCTCTAAAGTTTCTGATCTTAGGTGCAAGTGCTTGATTATCGGCAATCATCACAACCTTGACTGCAAATTCTTTGAATTTCTCAAGTCCTGTGATTTCATAATCAAATGCCTTGAACCCTTCAACATCCGTGGAAATAGGATAACCACTAGAAGTAACTGGTACTTCTTCATATTCAATCAAATCAAATGCGTCAATCTCATTATCACTTCTCGTCTTGACAAAGACTTTAATATCAGCACCTTGTCTTCTGATAGCGTCAAACATGACTCTGACAGAAGTTGCAGAAGTTTCAAGATTTACTTTCTTGGTAATATAAACTGCATCATGAAGTGAACCTGTTGGTTCCAATTCACTAGTGAGATTCAAAGTAGAATCAGTGTTACTGATCTTATTGATTCTGTTCATTGCAGTAATGACAGAAGAACCCGAGAGTTGAATCAGTGGACTTAAGTTGTCTACAGATGTAGACATGGTTGTATTCAATGTGAAACTTTGAGCACTACCATAATTTTCTTGGTTTGGTTTAGACAGGATGACTCTAGAAGAATCCAGTTCATTTACTTCTAAATTCTCAAGAACCACTGTTGGTGTTGCACTAAAAGTACCAGTTGATTTTTCAGATACAGAAGCACCAGCAACAGAATCCATAGTTACCGAGAGATTGGTTCCTGGTAGTACCAATTGATTGAATCTTGGAGTAATGCTTTCAAATTGTAAGTTTCTGGAAGCATTGATATTTCTACCACCAGACTGTAAAGTTTCATTTGCTTTTGCAGTAGTAGTAATTTTATATCTATCCATATCAACAACATCAGCAATTTGATGTCTCTTATTGATCTCAGTCAGTGGGATACCATTTAGAGTATAGAACTCAACAGTATCATTGGTATTATGAGCGATAATTGTACTATTAGATAATCCTCTACCACCAGAAGGAACAGTCAATGTGTTTCCAGAGATTGACTTGTATGCAATGACTTCACCACCGATACGAATAAAACCAAGATTGGTTGCACTAATTGCAGCATTATTGACCTGTGATGGTGCAAAAGTAGCATCAGAAATTGTAATAACAGTGTCAGCAGTGAACTGCTGATTTGTCATGTTAGTCTGTAATTTTACAGCAGGAATGTCAGAAACAACACCAGAAATATCAACATAGTTCTGTAGGGTATGCATACAGTGGTTTGGATGCAATACAGTTACTGAAGCAACATTGTCGGTAAAGAACAGAGAATCTGCAGGAAGTTTAACCTCAGGAATAATGCCGTTCTTGAGACTTGTGGAAAGGTTAGATCCAGTAGTAAACTTACATCTGTTAATAGTAAACTTAATGTCTTCAAACTGATCTGGTGTCCAGATACTCATGTTTTGTGACTTGAACAAACTACCTACAGATGGTTGTTTATCGATAACCTGACTTGTAGTAACGTCAGTTTCATTCAATCTAGATACCCATACTTTATAGTTTAGAGATCTAGTTCTGAGAACGAAACAATAGTCATTACCTTCAGCGAGGTATACAGGTGTTTTAAAGGTAAATCTAGTTGCAGTTGCAGCTGTTGCAGAAGTATTGACATCTGCTGCAGCAACAGTAACTTTACTAAGTGGAACAATCTCTTCAGTTGGGAAACCATTCTTGATAGTTCTAATGTCCATAGTTACAGGGACAGTAGAATCTTTGGACTGGAAGAAAACATCAATGGAACTGACAAATGCGCCACCCTTCTGTTGAATGAAGAAAGACTGTGCAAGTGGGTCACCACGACGAGGTGGTGGTGGTGGGGGATCAGGGATGAATCTAGTTCTTGTTTCTTTAATTGGTGTAGAAGTAATTTCAGGAATCTGGAAATCAATACTGAGACTTGTCAACTCAAGTAGAGTTCCATCAGAATCGTAATTAGCAACTGCGTTTGTATCAGAAACACCAGCAATAGTTGTATTAGTTGTCTGATCTGTCAATACAAATCTAGACTGACCAGTTTCAACCTTATTAGGTGGAACAATAATAAATGCACGAACTTCTCCAGAAGCATTAGACTTAACTCTTGGTTTGGTTAAGGTGACTTCAGCAACTGCACCAGTAGTCTGTCCAGTGAATTTGATCTTATCACCTGGATTGATTGGGTTAATAATTGTACCATCGTTAACCTTTACATCTTTGATTGCAAGAACAGTAGTCGATGCACTGTATGATGCATCTAAAGTTGAATCATAATCAGAAGGAGAAACTACAGTAGCTTCCAAGTTTCTAGGTGAAGTTCCGACTACAGGTAAGAATGTTTCGATACTTACTTTTTCACCAACAACAAATGCTGTACTATTGACAGTTCTAGTTACACCACTGAATAATCTTGGGAAAATAGCACCATTAGAGTCTTCCCCATCAATGAAGAAGTACATCTCAGTGTTTGGTTTCAGTCTATTTGCAAATGCATCAATAACAATGGATCTAGCATATTTAATAGACTCGATAGAATCAATTCTATCACCAACCTCCAGATTTTGAGTTACTGAACTGAATTCGTTAGTAACACCATCTCTTTCTTGGAAAATATTCGTACCACCACGACCTCTTGAAGATCCAGTAGTATTCCAAGAACCCCACTGATCACCATCAGCACCACTCTGATCATACAAGAACTTGATAGGACCAGTTAAATCGATCTCTGGTACGTTTTCGAGAGCAGTTCTCTGTGTGTCATACCAAACATCTCTAGATGGAGAAATCTGGAAGTCACCAATCCATGTAGTAGTGTTAAATGGGTTGAGGTTTACAACTCTACTTGCATATGGGTTGGACTGTAAAGATACCTCGGTGTAAGGTAGAGTTAAGAAATCGCCAGTTTTTTGTAAACCACCAACACTGTCAAAATCTAATCCAATGTTGTTTACATATGGATATGGTCTGATTAAACCTTCATCAATGTCGAGAGACATCTTGAAGTCAATGTTGTTTGTTGCAGCAAAATTTCTAGATTTAAAGTTATCTACTAAGAAACCATTCTTAAATCTATTATTACCACTACCATCCAGAACAAGCATGTTGTTCGTATCTGTTTCAAGCAAACTCAAAGAAGTATAATACTCAACATTGTCAAGTCTAGTCTCAAGACCACCAATGTCTTTCATGGTGTATCTTCTGTTCTTCTCATTTCTAACTTTGACAGTCTTTACATCTCTCAGGAATGCTGGAACTGTAAGAGTAGAAAGTAATAGAGCATTTCCAATATTTTCTGGTGGTGCTGGATTTGCAGCACCCGCACCAGTTGCAACTACAAACTCACCAGAGTTATCTAAGAAGACCTTATCAATTCTATTTGTATAATAGTTATAATCATAACTAATAAATTCTGCAGGATATGGGAATACTTGTACAGACTTTGTAGTTCCAAACACATCAAAAGCAGAATTTGCATTTGAACAAACAAAAGGTGCTACTGCAACACCAGTTCCAGTAGAAGTTGATGATGTAAAAGTAGTTCTAAAATCAAATACATCACTATAAGCAGAACCATCAAAGTTATATGGAATTTCAGAATATTTGATATCGTTTACTAGATCATAAGAAGCAATCGAGAAGAAATCATTATTTGTTTGACTATGATCAAAATAATCAAATACAACCGTGATCTTATTTCCTGGGGTTGGTCTATTTCCGAGTCTGGTCAACTTAGAAATTCTATAAGCATCTTCAGTATCATTCTTAACCAGAGCAAAGTTGTTTGTAATATCTACATAATTACCGTAAACAACTTCAGTCAAAAATCTACCAGTTAGATCTGGATTTGTAAATACTACAATTTGAGTGGTCAGATTGGTTCCTTCAACAAACTTTTCTTCCTGGAGGAACTTCACATATACAGTAACACCATCAATATCAATAACTCTCGCAAGAATATCGTTCTGTTTAAGGATATCACCTTTAACAAGTCCTGTCGTGCTGTTCATCAAAACACGATCAAACATGTCAGTATCAGCAACACCAGAAACTGCTGCTTCATGAATAGCGTGTACTTTATAAACGTCTGGGAATTTTAAGTTAATCTCTTTATCGTTAAATCTGTTTCCATAAACAGTGAAATTTGTTCCCTTAGCATTTTTTACACTGAGGAAATTATATCTCTTTGGTTCCTTCTCTTTAATTGAAGTGTTATTAACTCTTAGTTTATAGTAAACATCAACAGAAGATGGAGTACCACTGATACCAGAAAGAACTAAAGTTTGACCGCTTATAGTTGCAGTGGCGGTATGAGTTCCTACAGAAGAAGTAATTAAGAATCCAGTTGCAAGTGGAGTAAAGTTGTTAGGTACAGAAATAGAAACTTCACCACCAGAAACACTCTTAGTTACTTTCTCTAACTTGGTGTAAGAGAAGTCACTAACTGATTTTGTTGGTAGATCAGCAGAAGATACAAAAAACTTTTTATTTGTAGACTTAAGACCTGCAGATCCTGTAATTGTAGCAGTAAAAGTACTACCAGTATTGACAATGTTATTAATGTCAGAAACTGAGTTGGTAGCTACGTTTGTTAATGTATAAGTTGTATCATCCTTACTATTAGTGATGACATCACCATTTGCAAATTTACCACTTACCTGTCTTGCTTGGATAACAGAGTTTGAACCAGAAACAGTAACACCATTAACTACAGCACGTGTTCCTTTTGATGTAAATACAAAATCACCTTCAACCAATCCAGTTGAATTATTTGCAACTGTAATATTAACGTAGGTTGTTAAATCTTGTAAGTACAATCTACCTGAAATAAGTCCAATTGCTCTTGCTTGACCAATATTTACATTAGAACTATTTCTCAAAGAAAGAGTTTCACCAGTGGTGACACTACCAGTAGTAGCAGTAGTAGTAAGATACTGACCGAAATCAATATTAGTTGCTTTATTATTTACAGCAAAAGATGATCTTGGTTTCTCTACTAAGATATACTTTTTGGAAATAGTAGAGATTTCAAAACCTCTCACATATGCTTTACCAGGGCCAACTTCTACTGTATAGAAATTATTACCATTGATAGAATTTTCTGGGTCGGTTGAAACAGGATCTCTTGCAAGAATAGTTCTACCATCTTCGATTACTTCACCAGGATCATACACACCTTTATTAGTTCCATCATTTAGAGTTTCTCTAACTCTAATTGTGAAATCTTTGATTGTGTAATCACCAGATTCATCAAAAGTTCTTCTGGCAAGATTTTTTTCTAGTTCGTTGTAGAAAGAACGATCTACAAGTTCCTCAAGGTTACCATCATCTAATCTAAGTAACTCAATAAAGTCACCGTTATCAGAGAACGATGTGAGTTCTTTACTTAGAGTGGGTACAATTTTTAGTCTATCTGCACCAGGAGCTGCAAAGTTAGTAGATCCGTTAGCATTGTCAAACAATGTTGAATCTTCATCACTAGAAACTTTAGATTCGGCAATAGACAAACCAACTTTGTAAGATGGTTTATTTGAATACTGATCAAGAATCAGAGTTTGATCTAGAACTTCGACAAAGTATCCACGAATATAGTAGATACCATTTGTAATATAAGCAACACTACCAGTATATTCAGTTGCATTTTGTAGATAAGTTACTGCAACAGCTGCATTAGTTGATGCATTCAAAAGAGTTTCATTATTAGCAAATCTAGTTCTCTGGGACCCATCAGAGTTTACACCAGACTTAGTATACTTAACGTATAAAGTAAGAGCATTCTTATCAGAAGTTGCTACAGAAATAGTATTTACAACAACAGCTTCAACTTCAGAATTTTGTCCTTTCAGAGTAGTACCAACCAAAGACTCTCTGTAGGATTCAACTTCCAAACCATTTACAAGATTCTGTACAAGTACAGCATGATATTCCAAGTCAAAACCGACTTGTCCAGGGATTACAACCGATCCGTCTTTAAAAGTATGATTAGCAAACTTCTCAATTTGATTCTGCAACTGCGTTTGCAGTTGAGTTAATTCTCTAGCTTGTACAGGTCGCCCAGGCTTAAATAGAATCTTCTGATAATTCTTTGAACTATCAAAATCATCAAAATATGGGGCAAGTTTAAGGTTGGTCTTTTGCATTGCCTAAAAGGAGTCCTTTTCTTTTTATTTATGGGTGTATCAGAACTCGATAACGAGTTTAATATCTTCTGTTTGGTCGTCGGATCTAATAATGGTCTTTCTGTTTTCAATATAAAGAATCGAACCACTGAACTTTTGTACTTCAGATGCAGCGTAACCAGTCGTGAAACTAATACCAGCAATAGTTACAGTTCCTGTTGCAGCAGTATCTGGAGACAAAGTTGTATTGGATGATGCACCAGTAATTGCATTTGCACCACTGAATGCTACAAGTTGGTATTGTTGGTTACCAGATTGTGTAGCAGCAACATATTCATTCTGATAATATCTCAAAATTTTGTTAACAGAGTCCCAATGAACAACAACACCCTTAGCACCAGTAGTCGCTTGAGTGATTGTCTCACCAATACTATAGTTTACATTGGTTGCAGTTGGGAATTTGATTGCCTTACAAACAGCAGCAGTACTAGCAGTTAAGTCTTGACCACCAGGAGCTTTTGGATCGGAAATCAAACCAAATCTTCTGAATTCCATGTTGACAGGAACGTCACCACCACCATCTAGGAACTCAACTGCTTTGTTAATCATAACTCTATAAGCACCCATCTCCCTAACAATGTTAGATCCATGTCCATCAGGAGGAGAAATGATTGCATCAATAGCAGGAGATCCACTAGTTAGATCGAGTGGAGTTGTTGATCTTGCTTGTGCTGCAGCAAGAGTAGAATAAGATTCGGAAAGATCAATAGTTCCATATGTATAACCACTTCCAACTACAGTCATTGCAACAGTCGAAGGATCAATCTGTCCAGAAGTAGGAGCGGTAGAAGAAACAGTAAAGGTAACAACAGCACCAGTACCATCACCAATAACAGGAACGAAATATGTACCAGCAGTAATACCAGAACCTACATTTCTAACAAGTGCTTGATCAACAGCACCAGAGGTTGCAGCAGTCTGTACAGTTGTGTTTGTTTTGACTGGCATGAAGTCACTAGACACAAACTTAACGAAATCATTGATTCCGAGTGTGTACATATACTTCCATCTGTAAGAATCAGCAGTAGTGAAGATAGAAGTTGATTGACCTGTTGGTTCTACCGTAGAAATTACACCATTAGGATCTGCGGGGGTCTCACCATTGTAGATACACTTATAAACGTCATAGTTGCTGTTCATGACGTAAAACTGTGCATCATACAGTTTATTTGCACCAGTTGCAGACTGATAAGCAACAGAATAGTTGTGCTTATACATGTCATAACGAGTATTTACAGTCCAAGTTCTTTTTCTGATTACTTGGTTTACATCACCACGGGTAACTCGCTTCATAGCGATCATGTCATCATAGATCTCACTCAATTCGTCAAACGAATCGGTGGGAGCGGGGATCTGATCGATATCATTGAAACCTTGTCCAGAATATCTTTCCGAATTCCACGTTTGTGAACGACCGATAAACACATAGATCTTACTTCGATCTCTGAGTGCTTCCGTAGAAGAATCGGCAAGAGCATTACCAGCAGCATCAAGTGGTTCCTCAAGGGATTCCATGAACTGCTCTGCAGCAAATACTCTAAAATTGTCAGCAACTAATGATGCCATTATACGCCCCGATAACTTGTTGTTTAATGTTATTTATACTGTATCAATTAGCGAAATATACTTTATCATCGGTGGATGCGGTTTGTGCGGTAGTCCCGACAACACCTCTGGTCACACCTTTCAGATCAGTTGTTGTGTGATTTGTATATTCAATACACTCATTTCCAATAAATGCTCTATAGGAATCGTAACCAACTCCAGGATTAATAACACTGATACTAGTAATAGTACCAGAACCATCTAATACCCCTTCCAGTGTTGCACCTGTTCCACCACCATTATTCACATTTAAAACAAAGTCAAGATCATTATATCCCGAACCACCATTTTCAATTTCAACCTTAGTAATTTCACCATTAACCACAAATGGTTGTAATACAGCATTAGAACCACTACTAGAAGAAACTGTGACAGTGATATTACTCTCTAATGCCATACCAGTTCCTGCAACACCAATTGTTTCTGCAGTTGTTGTGATATTACCAGTCAATTTACTACCGAATGTAACTTCATTAGAATCTAAGATAGTAGTTCTAACAACAGCTGCTTCATATGTAGGAACAAGAACTAAACCATTTGGCAATGGATTTGTCTCCTCCGCAATATTCCATCCCTCTTGATCCATTGTAGTGGAGGTAATTACATTACCTTGAATTGGATCAATTAGAACATTTGCAGATGCACTAGTTCCAACGCCGTAGGTTCTAAATTTGGTATTTCTTGGATACCCAAGTCCACCACTAGTGATTGTAAGACCAGTAACAGAACCATCAGTGACATTTGCAGAACCAACAAATCCAGAAGGACCAGTCAATCCAGCAGGACTCGATACTTCCATAGTAGATGGAGAATGAACCGCTGTAACTTGTCTTGTGGTGGATTCACCAGGAATCTGAATTGTTTCACCAACAGAAACCTGAGAACTATAGGAATCTACATCAACATCAGAATTTGCACCGTAGAAGTCACGAATTCTCAGAACATGACCAGAAGTCAAGACACCCGCAGTGAAATATAGTTTATTAGCAAGGATGAAGTAATCTGTTCTTGGATCTAAGATAGAACCATTAGATGTGATAAAGAGTTGGTTCTCAAGTTCTCTTGGTCTACCAATCAGAGCATCTGCGTAGTATGCATTAGAAGAAAGAGTCAAGTCATATGTAGTTGCAGAAGTTGTAGTGATACTATCTAAGGTTCTCATCACACCATGAGTGGAGATAAAGATAATATCGTTAGTTGCAGGAGCAGTAGTAAAGTTAATTCTGGACTTAATAGTACCATCTAAAGTGTAATCAGCAACAGGAGTTAAAATACTTCCGTTCTTGTAAACAACGATATTTTCTGGATGTGGTAAAGTGCCACCATACTGTTCTGCAGGGACAAAGTTTTCTTCATCCAAGAACATATTAAACTCAGTTCTGGTACTATTATAAGGAGTGTTGATATAATCAAGAACTGTACCAGATTGAGTCAAAATACCAAATGGAGTGCCAGTTGTTGTTGCAGAGTTGAATTGAATCTGAGATCCACTATTGAAAGTAAATCCTCTACCAAGAGCAAGTTTGACTTGATTATTCTGTATGAGAATTAGACCTTCCTGTTCAGCAGCGGTCAGAGTTCTATTCAAATTATAAACTTGATTAGACCCACCGTTAGATGTAAGAGTAATCTTCTCATTTTCGTGCATCATGATAGTGAAGATTTCATCATTAGCAACAGGTGCTACGGTGAAGTCAATACAACCTAATGTAGTATCAGATGCATGTCCACCAACACCAGTTAAATGATAATCCACATCTGGTTCTAGAACAACGTTGTTCTTGGATACAATAAGATCCTCATGACCAGTATAAGTATTATCTTTAACACCATCTAAAGTGACTCTGAATCTAGTTCTAGAACCATCATAGACTTGGTTGATCTCATTAGTCATATACTGTCTGGTATCACCGCCAGGAGCAAACTGAACGATATCAATTGCGGCAAGATATCCAACACCCATTGGGATGGACATATTGTTGTAAGTGTTACCATCACCAATACCAGAACTTGCAGCAGTTGCAGTTCCAGCATGATCATATGCAATTCCAGGTTCTTGAATCACACCACCAAATGCAACAAAGGTGTTTGCTGGATCGTCATGCATTACACTTGCATTCAGATTGAGAAGCGTAATCAGATAGAACTGAGATGCGATTGTAAGAGTACCAGATCTCTGTGGAATATTAACTACATCAGTACCAGTGATTGTAGTAGAACCCGATCTTTGGGCAACGGTAAATGTGTTGTTTACTGTGCTAATCTTAACGGTTGTACCACCTCTTTGTAATACAAGTAACCATGCATTGATGATGTCCCCAAATACATGTGCTGGACGTAAATCAGCAGTCTTAGCATGGAATTCTACTTTATCAGTTGCAATTGTTGGTAGATTTGTACCAGAGAAAGTCAGTGTATTTGCAGCACCGTCCCAAGTGTATGAATTTTGATCCTGATAAACACCATCAACATATACAAAAGGCACTTTAGTTGCATGACTAGCAATTGCAGTCGTGTATGAAAGAACTGTAGAAGAAGTTTGTGTTAATTCATCAGTTCTATCAACGAAGTTTGCAGTATTCTTATTAAAGAGGATGAATACATCTTCCGTCGCCGTAGGTGGAGTTGGAGTTGTAAATACGATTCTATGAGTAGTATTTGTTAGTTGATTAATACCATTAACATCATTTACTATGACTAGATCATAGTCAATCGAAGGATACTGATATACACCATTTCTAACTACAACCAAAGATTCTTCACTTGGTTCCTCACCTCTAAGTTCTTCACACTTTAACCCACCAGTGCTGGTATTGTCGTGTAGTAGTGTAAACCCTCTCCTAACGCCATCAAAGAATTCATTTCTATCATATACCCAGTTTCTATGATTGTTTGGAACAAGTTGTCTATTGAAAGACAACATGTTAATACTGTCAGCGAGAACTGGAGGAGTTGTAAATGTAATCTTATTGTTAGATACGGTCTGTAGTTGAACGTTAGTTCTAGAATCATCAGCATTCAAATGAATGTCTGGTCTTACAAGAACACCATTCTTGACATGGAACACATCAGTGTTATTTGACGATGTAGAAGGAACACCGTCGTCAGATGTGTTAAATGTTGCTCTAGAACCATTGAATACATTGAACTGATCTAGTTCAGCACCCTTCTTAACACTATCATTTGCAACATATGCACTCTTGAAATCTCTGATAGACATTTGAGTACCAGAAGCAGGTGCAGTTACAAATGTAATTTGAGTTCCAGAAACACTATATTGACTCTTTGACATGTATACACCAGAAATCTCTACCAGGAGAGAGTTTTCACCATCCCATGGAGTGTAGTCATCGTCTTGGTTAATCTTTAGATCGAATGTTGTGGTAGAACCATCAAACTGAGAACTGATGTCATTGATAACCTCTACATGACTGGAAGAGAACTCTGGATTAGAATACTTAAACTTAGTACCAAAACCATGGGCTGTCGTACCATCGACAAACAAGGTGCCATCAATAGTTTCCTTATCCAATTCAAAGAATCCATTTGGTTTCTTAACCGTATTAGACTCAATTTTCAGTGTTACATTTTTCTCTTGATTACAAACTAGAGTTTTTGCTCTAGCAAGGTGTTGATTCAGACCAGTAATTGTAGGTTTTTCACATTCTACAGTTTCATTAATATACCAACCAAAGATCTCAGAAGGATTAACAGAGACAGGGAATGTAATCGTAGAACCACTGACTGTGTAATCAGTTGTCAGATGAGTTTGATTGACACCAACAAAGAAGATCAATAACTGACAATTTGACGTTGGTGTTACACCAATATCAAAGGTTGTGCCAGCAGATCCTGTAATTGTAAGTGGTTGTAGTGACGGATGATCAAGAACAAATGTAGTGTCTCCCTGTACAGTTGTATTAGGGAATCTAAGAGTCGCACCACCATTAATCAACTCATAGTCAGCATGATTCTGAATAACACCATTCAGCGATACTAAAAGATTATTTGCATTAGATGCTGTATACTGAATACCACCTTTACTTAGATTAATCTGGTTGTTGTTATTGACACCAGATCCTTGTAAAGTTTCAAAGTTGTTTGTCAAGAAGAGAGATGTTAACTCATCTCCTGGATAAATTGGGAATAATGGTAAAATGTTATCAGCAGAAACCGTATATGAAACACCAGGAGACTGAATGATACCATTTACAGATACGATAGTCTTACTAGTAGTAGAAACATAAGAAGTAGGAATGTTTCTAATTAAGTTAATTACATATTCATTGATAACAATTTGATCGTCAAATAGAAGTACAACGATGTAACCTTCACCGGCTTCAATAACTCTACCGATGTGTTCCGTCTGAGAACCGAATACTAGATCGTTGATTTGATATGGGTTTGGAGATGGTAAATTATCAAACCAAATATATTGTTTGTTACACCTTGGAGTTTCTACACTCAAGTCCAACAGACTCTGAATACTAGTTTTGAAACTAACAGCACTTCTAACCAGATTCTGAGATCTGCCAATCAGAGACTTTCTACTATGAATTCTATGTTTACCAAACAGTTTGAAACCTGCTGGGTGGGTATTTTCATTGACTTCAGATCTCCACTCTCGGGTGTTTCTCTCGTTAGTTAAAGAATAAGAGAAGTCTTGATAGTAAATACTATCTTCTACTTTCTGGAAGTCATCACTAATAAATCCAACGGTTCCAAGAAATGCTTCAGGAATATTACCAAAAGAATTTGACTTGGAATATGCACGAGCACTATTAACTTCAACGATAGTTCCATAATCTCTTCCATCGGAAGAAACAATGATATCGTTAACTTCAAACTTACCAGATGTGACTAAAAGTTCAATCGTCGAAGATTTTGCATCGCAAGATAGAATTTTTGCGCCGGCAGACTTATTCTTAAGTGTTACTGTGTCTTGAAGATCTAAGGTTCTTCTACGCATCGTAGGAACGATTACAGCACCACTACCACCGTCTTGACTTACTACAGTAATCGTAGGAGCGGTATCAAACCCACTACCACCGTCTATGACTTGTAAATCAACAATTTCACCAGAACTATATCTTGCTTTATATTTTGCAATTGTTTCAGATCCATTTGTTCTGATAACTGGATTTAGATCATATCCCTGACCACTATTTGTAATCTTGGTGGATGCAATCTCAAAGTTTGCTTTTACTCTAACCGTGATTGGAAGATTCAGATAATTTCTTACAGTTCTAGAACCATAGAACTGATCACCAAAAGTGATATATTTAATTCTGTTCAGTTTACCGATAGATTTGGAGTTGGCAAGTAAAACAGCGCCAGTACCAGAATCACTAGTTACATCAGTAATTTCTGGTAGGATTTGATATCCCTCACCACCTCTTACAACATTGACTGTTTTAATTGGTCCAGTAGCACCCCTAGATCTAATAGAGAAATCGATTTGTGGGATATCAACTACAGTTGCTTCTGTTTTAATCTTGAATTGAGTACCCTGAGACTCAAGAACTTCATATCTACCAATAATTTCTGCTTTTTCAACCTTCAACTCATAAATTGAGGTAGGAGTATGAATGTAGACGATACTTGGAATTTTAGAAGGATCAATCTCAACAGAATTATTAGTAACAACCGTATCTCTTTGGAAGAATGGATTGAAATTTAAAATATCAAATGAAAGATTAAAATCTGTAGCGCCAGCAAACTTTAACTTGTAAACCTTATGACTTTCTAAGGTTACTGGGAATACCTGTTTGTTATTAACAACAGTTGGAACTGTACCAATAGCACTTAAATTAATTTCGGTTGGTACAGTATTTTTTCTATATTCAATTTCAACAATATCAGAGTTAGAAAGAAGATGATTACCAGTAAATGTAAATTCAATTTCTTTCTTTGCAGTATCAACTGTGTAATTTAATACTGGTGGTGTGTCCAGAGAACTTACATATGCAATAGCACCAGAACCAGCAGTATCGTCATTGTTGAATACTAAACTATCACCAACTTTGTAGTTATCACCTGCTTTTTCGATGATTACTGTTTCAACTTCACCAATAGATGCAGAGTCAGTAGTTAGAATAGTTTTATAAACATTCTTAACTTCTTCTGGATATTGAGCGTTATCTGCATCATTAACTCTAGCAAATGCTGCTGGAACTAAATCATTATCTCTATTTGGACAAGTATTATAGACATCTGGATCGGAGAAGTATTTAACACCAATAACATGAGGGAATACATCCACCATGAAATAACAATAAGCACCATCAGGAAACTCTGGAGTTACACAGAATCTACCATTAAACTCATCAAGAGTACCAAGACCCTTTACATATTCATAGTCTTCAATAAATGATCCGAGAGGATAATCACTAACTGATGGTCCATTTAACCTACTACCAGACAATCTCCAAGAAGATGTTTGTTCACTAATACCAGATGTTTTATCTAATGCTGTCGTGTAACCATACTTACAGTAGATTGGATGCCCGTCATAAGACCAACCAACAATTTTGGAGTGGGTAGAACTAGTAATACCATAATACGTCTCGAACTTAGACGTATTTGTCATCTGAAGATATTGATATTTTAATCTAGATTTAGGGAAGTTAGAAGGTACAACTTCAGCAACTTTCAATGCACCCCTAACTCTGTCATCACCCTGGACAAAAGTAACTAAAGAGTTGTTTAGAGCATTATTAGCAACTGTAGTTAATCCACCATTAGAAAGAGATACAACTTTAGTTCCACTATTAATTCCAGCAACAAACGTCCCAACAGGGAGTTCTGGATGAATTGCCTCCATACCAACGACAAGATTAGTAACATTCTCTAGTGTTAAAGTGTTACTAGTAAAGGAGGTAACTTTTTTATTATATCCTACTTGTTCATCAAATACATATCCACCAAACTCATCAATACCAGTGATAAATCTATTAGCAATGTTAAAAGTCCATCTGTTAATAGTAGATTCGACTAGTGCATTGGAGTCACCAACAGTAACCTGAACAACTGGGGGAATTACATAATCAGAACCAGCATTAACAATAGTCACACTAGTAATTTGACCACCAGAAACAACTGCTCTTAGTACGGCATCTTTACCCATACCACTTAGAACAATATTTGGTTCATTGAAATAATTTTGACCACCATTCAGAATTTGAACTGCTACAACACTACCGTTCGCAACTACAGCTTGTAATTCAGCACCAGATCCAGAATTAATTTCTACAGAAGGATCGTAAGCAAAACTAGTACCTAATTGAGTTGCAAGAGTGATAGCAGAAGATGCACTCTTAGAAGAAATTAGAGGACCAGACATTGTAACAATGATATCACCATTAGAAGTGTTAACAAATGGGATATCGTAAGAAGTCAGTTTACCACCACCAATAACTCTAATAGTTGGTGCTTCAGTATATCCATAACCCTTCTCTACAACAACAAAACTGGTAATATTACCATTTTTGAATTCTACATCAATTACAGCTTCCTTAAATCCGTCTGGATTTTTCTGAACCGTATTTACTACTGGATTGTTATTAATAACCTGAATTTTTGGTTTTGTAGAAAAACCTTGAAGGTTTGTTAGATTTGCAGGTACAAAATTATTAATGTCTACCTTTTCAATACCACCTGCAATTTCAAATACAGTCTCAGTTACAGTAATATCGGCAGTTTCAGAACCATTCTTTTTCAGAATGGCTTTTGGATATCCAGTCTTATCAAAAGCGTATGTTGATGTATATGGGATTTGATATACACCACCATTAGAAATGGTGAGGGTATTTACTGCACCATAAGGTACAGTATTACCACTGACAGTTTGATATTGAATACCATCTACAGTAATACCAATTGCTTTATCTGTTTTTACAGGAGAAAGAGACTTAGAAGTTCTAAGAATATTCTTATTCAGAATACTTGCAGGATATGGAATTCTCTTAAGTAATTTCTGAAGTTTGTAATTATTTCTATCTTGATTAATACCAGCAAGAGTAGAAATAGTACCAGAAACTAATGCATTACCACAATCAATAACTGTGATAGTTTTTCCAGCATTTACTTCACTGAATGTTAGTGTAGATCCAGAAATAGTGTAAGATACTGTTGGTTGTTGTACAACACCATTAATTGCTACAAACACACTTTCGGTGGTTGCAGAAGCATAATTATTACCACCATCCTGTAAGGTGTAAGTTAGAGAAGACGTAGATGTAATAGGGTCAAGTTGTTGTGCTTGTTGCACCCAGAAGACCATAATGTCATCTGTAGCCGTAATAGTTTGTCCAGTGAAAGTGAAACTCTTTGTAGTATCGTTATAAGTATACCCATCAATCTGTAAAACACCATTCAAGAATACAAACAAGTGATCTGTTGAAAGATCAATTGTAGATGATGTGGTTAAAACAATAGTATCAGATGAAGAAAGAGTAAACTGAAGTTTTGTAGCCTGACTTGCAGTACTAAAATATCTCAGATAAATCGTTTCTTGAGTCAGAGGTACATTAGTAAAACTGATGACATTATTGACAATATCATAGTCAGTAGCAGAATCTTGAAGAACTGCATTCCTGAACACATAAAGATCGTCTTCATTTAATGAAGAACCAAGACCATTAAGAGTAAATGCATTTGTATATCCATCAAAAGTATTTGATAGAACTCTATTTTTAGCATTTGTACTTCCATCGAACTGATATCCTGGAATACCAGAAGATGCTGTGTAAACATGATTTAAAACATCATTTTTAAATGAATATCTACCAGCAACACCAATATAGTCACGGTCAGTGTCTAAAGTATGATCGCTATTTACATTCCAAGAAGAATACTCAATTCCTTCGTAATCATTGTAAGTCTTATCATCGAGTTCGTACTTCTGTTTACTAAACAAAGCACCTGCAGATTCAATTTCTACTTCATCAACTAAACCTACAATTCTACCTCTAGCTCTAGAGAAATTGACTGCACCATCAACCAAAGATGTATTTGGAAGAGAAAGAGTAACAGTTTTACCTACAATAGTTCTGATTTTTGCACCATCAGCAATACCATTTCCAACTGCAAGTTGACCAACACTCAACTTTTTGGCACTGTCAACAACAATTTCAAGCTCACCTTGTTCACCAGTTGCAGTAATTTCTGGATTACCAACAATACAATCAACAAAATAATCTACTTTACTAGTACCAATATATTCCCACTGAATCCTACCAATCTTTTTAATACCAAATGTATGTGTTGGGAAACCAGTAGATGCAGTTTCACCTTCTGTATTACATCTATAGAGATTATCGCCGTAATATCTTTCTTGTCCAATCTCTACATATTCACTCTGTTCATATTCTCTTCTAGTTCTATACCTACCATATGAAATAACTTCAGTATTTACAATCTTACTACCAGATGATAATGGAGTACATCCAAGAAATTGATTAACAGTTCTTTCTTTATATTCAATGATAAGACCATCGATATAAATCTGTCCCATGGTGACTGGGAATCCAGTAGCGTCATCAACTGTAACTACAGTATCAGTATTAGTGTATGGATGGGTTAACTGTGTAGATGCTGGTAGGTAAATTCTATTGAAATCTTCATTGATCTCAATATCAACTTCATATGTTGGTAATCCAATATTGTCTACTTTTAGGATTTCACCAGATTCAATCTGTACGGATTTGACGCCAAAAACGGTGTCATCGTCCTGAACAAAAGTTAAAAGCTTTGGTGGATTGATTACACCATTAACATCTTCTTCTAGAGATCCTTCTGTAATCTCCAATCGTGCTAATTTCTTACCTCTGAAATTAGATTCAGATGGTCTAAAGAGATAATCTTTAGGAAATTCAATTTCAGGATCCTGAGGAATAATCTCAAAAGATTTGATAGATCCATTTGCTTTTTCACCTGACTGGGATGTCAGTTCTTCGTTGTTGGTGAAAAATCCAATCGTATTCGTTAAAGTTAGTTCTCCAGTGTTAAAATCCCAACTTTCAACAACTCCACTTCCATTAGTGGAAATTACCAGTTCTTCTTCGCCGTAATCTCTTTCTCTAATTACACCTCTAATTGGTCCGATATAATTTGAACCAGCATCAGTAATAGTAATACCATTATAAGCAGGGTCAATTGTAGAACCAAGTGGAATACCACCACTTGCATTAATAGAAGTTACATCAACAACAGCAGTTTTGTTAGCAATTTGTTGACCCTGACCACTACCAAAAATTTCAATAATTGGTGGATGTTTAAGATTATTATTTCCATCTACTCTGTTATCATAACCAGTTCCAGACGCAGTGATCTGAGCGTTACCAATAGAACCATCAAAGTTGATGATCTTAATAGTTGCACCAGTTCCTCTATCTTTTAATTTGAATCTAAATTTCTTATCATTAAACAGAATTCTAAAAAGAATTTTGTTAGAATTTAAACTACCCTTAGACCCGTAAAAAGACTTGACTTTAGACAAGAAGCTAGAAATGTCTAGTTCATCTACAAGATTTTCAGGAATACCAATCGCAATTTCAGATTTAATTCTACGCAGAAATTCATTGGTATAATCAAAAGCAATATTAGCTACATCATCATCAATAAAGTGAGTATCAGCAATACTATTTTCAAGTAAAATTTCAGACAGAGGAATGCTAGTTAAAACAAGTGCAGAAGTTCCTCTGATGCAACTATTAAATGTAGTATCAGTTTTAGATCCATAATAAATGATTTCATCATTAATTTTCAGATATCCCTTTTCTGGGAAACCTGTAGTATCATCTACACTAATAGTCGTGTCAGTGAGATTTACATCACTTGATAGTTGAGTTTTCTCTACCAGCTCATGTTTCCTGAAATGAGAAACATTATAATAATCAATTAGATTCTTCGCGATGTCAAGAGGCTGGTTTTTTAACTCCAGAGACTGATAATAAGACTTAATAAATTCTATAAACGTTGAAGCATCTTCCCTCACAAATTGAGGGAATTGATTCTCAATTAAAACCGATAGATCTACAGTTTTATCCCTTAGATTTTTCATGAGCACTTATTAGGATCAGATTCTGGCGTAAAGTCGTTGATTGTAATAATATTATTTGGATCATCAGTGACTGGATCTGTTGTATCGCCGTCACCAGCATCAGGATCTCCTGTTGCATCACCAACATCAGGTACTGGTAATTCATCTTCTGGAGATAGATCTTGATCGTCACCATCATCAGGATCACCAATTTCTACATCGACAATCTCAATAGTAGGATATGTCTCATCATCAAGATCAATGTTAGGATCATCAGGTATCGCACAAATATTTATTGGTTCTTCGGAACAAGATGCCACGGAAAAACTGAACTCTCCAGTCTCATAATTGATAGAACCAACAACACCTAAAATATTTCCATTAATATCAATCAGATACAAATTACCATCAACTTGACAATTATTCTCACCAAAAGAAGGTGTACCAATGAAAACTGGATCTTTGTATCCTGGATAACAGAAGAAATCACTTACAATAGCATATTTACTTTCTAACTTAGATTTTACAGATGTAAAGAAAGAACCTTCATATTTTGTTTCGATTCTATTATTGACATCTAAATCAACTTCAACACATACTCGTAATTTAACGTTAGAGGAAATAATCGAGTTATCAATATTTTGAATGTCAGCAATAATAGAAGAATTTGAATACTTACCACCAAAATTCTTGAATAGATCAGTGGCCTCGTATTTTACGATAATATCTCTAACAAGTTTTTTAAGTGTGGCTGGACTCTTTCTAGTTTTATTTTTATTGTAAGTAAGTTGTGGACGAACTTTAATACTATATTTTTTAGGATCTCTAATTACAGGAGTAACAGATCCAACAATAAAACTTCTAAGGTCTCTTACAATTCTATCCTTTTCAGTATCACTAACTACATTACCAACTTTTGGTTTAATAGTAATAAAAACTTTTCCGTATTCAGGTGGACTTAGCTGTTCTCCACCAACAACCTTGACTAAATCAGAATTACCGTAAATTTGCATAATCAACGATTCATAATCACTGATTGTTACTGCTCTTTCTTGAGCTGCAAAATATCTGGGTGCTCTAAATTTAATAGATGCAATATCTTCAAAGTTAGAACCACCAAAGGAAGATTCAGTATTAAGACTGAAATTAATATTACTTAAAGCTACTGTTCCAGTAACATTATTCGAGTCAACATATTCAACTGTACCAACAAATTTAAGAGAACCCTCTTTTACATTATTAAGTTCACCGCCAGCAGTAATAATATACTGAATAGTTACAATTTCACCGTTTTGTAGTTTTCTACCAATTACATCATCACCAAACACAATCTCATACTGTTGATCTTGAATTTCTTCTACAAAGAAAACAGTATCTGATGGACTAACACCAACAATGGTATTTTTTCTGGTATAGTTGGTGGAAGTTGTAGATGTAGAATCAGCTTTAACTGATACCTTTACACTATCAGAGTCAATATAGGTATTTGGGATAATAAATCTTTGATTTTCATTTGAAGTGTCTACTGTATATCTAATACTAAAAGTAGTACCTTCATATAGTTCTACATCTCTAAAAACTGCTGTATCACCAGTAACAGTAAGATTGAGAGCGTCTCTTGCTACAAAAGTATAATTTTTTCCTTGGAATGTTGTAGATAAAACTGGACCAGACTTAAGACCAATCCTACCAACCTGTAACGCTGTTAGTCCAGTTACAGTAATGTCTGTCTGTACCTTAGATGAAGTATAAGAATTTGGATTATATCCTAGTCTCTTGGCGTGCGATACAATATTATCACGGAGTACCGCCGTATCGAGATTCAACTCGTTAGACGCCATGTTAAGGTTGTACGTCGTGTACAAAGTATTGTACGCAAGAATATCAACCAACATCGAAAGGTTGGAACCTTCAAAATCGTAGTCTGTGAAGGTAGACTTTGTTTTGATATAGTTTTTAATCGACGCTCTTAATTGCTCAAATTCTAAAGCGGCAACTGTTGGTAATTCCATTTAACTTTCTCTTACGAGGATAAAATCTACGGTTTGCAGTGCTTCGGGAATTCCAACAATAAAATATTCAATAAAGCATTCAAAAGAATTCATATCTTCATCCGCATCTACTGTGATGTTGGACAGACTGATTCTAGGTTCATTTGTTTGCAGAACACTCTCAATTTCCTGAATTAGAGCATTTTCAGCAAAACTAGTAGATAATTCAAATAAGTATGATGTAGTATTGGTTCCCAAATAAGGATTAAAGAATCTTTCACCAACTTGCGTAAGAACTAGGTTCTTTACCGCTTGTTTGATTGCTTCTTCATTTTTAAGTACAACAAGGTCCTTAGTGACAGGGTTTTTAGAGAACGTCAAACTGATGTCCTTAAAAGATCTGGATGTTTTACCCAGAGCACTGTCAACTATTTGTGTTGGAGCTGTTGATCGTGAAACGCTGAAAGACAAGGCTTTAATCAGTATCTATCATACTATATATGCTAGCTTTTAGGTTCTTTCTTTTCCTTGATCTTTTTTTCCACCTTCTTCATATATTTGTCGGAGTCTACTTGAGTTATGAGTGTCATACCAGACTTTACAAATTCTTCACTTTTGTCTGTAGGTGAAAGTCCCATTAGCAATCTCCATTTTAGTTATTTATTTTCAAAAATAGTGATATTACCGACATCTTCATCTAGATCTTTGATTTCATACATGTAATGATCTGATGTTTCAATCTTTCTTTTATTCTCTACGCTATAAACAGTAGTATCAATCTCAAATCCAGGATTTTTTTCAATACGATTGAATGTCCAAGCATTATCGTACCAGATAATCCTATTATTAGGATAAGCATAATAATTACCAGTCTCTACCTTAAACAAGTGAGCACACTTGTGTTCAGGAGTTTCCGAATAATTTAAATCAGGAACACCTTTGTTTTCCCAAGACCAATCTAGAGTGAACATATAGTCACCTAGTACCTTTTTACCGTCAGGTCGAATTAACTGTGCTTGTAGACCAGCAAGTCTGTGTCGTCTCTGTACGTCAATATAAGGACTAAAACAATCCCAGTACATAATGTCCTCTAATGGTTCTATCTCCGCTTCTGGGTCCCAACAGAACGCATGTAGAGGTCTTCGTGTCCAGTTAACACCATTTTCAAGAAACGCTTCAAATAGTGGAACACGTTTCTCTATACTAGCAACACTATGTACGTCAGCCTTCGTGACTTCTCCGTGTCCTTTTGTGTGATTGAACAAAAACTCATTACGAATGTAACAAGACCAATCAGGTAAGCTGTGATTTAAGTAAGCCAATCTCTTTCTCCTGGAAAATAGTAATCAGTAAGTTCTACGCCGGCTG
>MDTE01186832.1_pt1 | contig 22429 bp, 19 predicted proteins | sample 811231 | NCBI WGS metagenome assembly MDTE01 (sample SAMN05326651, study PRJNA326480) | marine metagenome | isolation source: seawater | place: Indian Ocean: Red Sea | collected 2010 | reverse complement strand
GGAGGCCGAGGAGGCTGCGTCGCCTGCGTCGTCGCCTCCGAGTTCTGCCGATGAGGATGAGGAGGAGTCGGAGGCCCACCGCCGCGCTCGGGAAGTGGTGGAGGCGCAGTACAGGGAGATGGGATGGGGCCAGGGCGGCCTCTCTCCCGGACGAGACCATCGCCGAGCAACCGGCGGAGGACGGAAGCGTCGACGGACAAGGAAACATAAAAGAAAACATAAAAGTAAAAGAATTATATCCAAGAAAAGGAAATCCAAACGAAAGAAATCCTATAAAAGGAAATCGAATAAGAGAAAATCTAAACGGATGAGATCAAAGAGAAGATAATTTATTTAAGTATATTATGATATAATAAAATAGATACTCATGATAATCCATCATAAAGAAGATTTTTCTGAATATGATATATGTATTTTAAAATCATTAAAATATTCAGATACATTTACATTTATACCGATTCAATTGAATCATAAGAATACAAATAAATTTCTAAAATGTATTTTTCAAACTCCTTTATTATTTTCACCCTTCGGTATTCAAACAACAAAAAATAATAAAAAAATTATTGATGTATCTTTTCAAAATAAAGAGAATGATAATTCATTGAAACAATTTGAAAAAACATTAACTCTTATTTACAAAAGAATTCATCATAAATATTCCAAAGAATACAATATAAATCATTTCATGAAAGAAACTGATTTTGAAAATTGTTTACGATTAAAAATAACATCCGATATCCAAATCTATGATGAAAATAAATCTATTGTTACTACAATTCAATCCTTTACTTACGGATATTTTATTATTCATCTTCATGGATTATGGCTCAATAAGAATGAGATATGGTTTCAATGGGATTTATTACAAGCGAAAGTATTAATACCTACGTATCTAAAAGAATATTCATTTATTGATGAAATACAAAATAAAAATTTACCATCCAAATATGATAAAATGATTAAAATGGGTGTCCCAGAAGCTGCAGTTCAAAGACAAAAAATGTTAGATGGAAAAATACCTCCACCACCACCCCCACCAGGTATATCATTACAAACGAAATCATATACTATTCCTAAAATACAAGCATCTGATTTACAATCAGTTACATTGAAAAAAGGAAAACCATTACCAAAAAAGAAAATAAATAAAAATACAAATTTTGAACCACCCTCAATTGAAGAACTACAAACAACATTATCAAAACTAAAATCTATTAAGTAATATTTGTCATTTTTGAAGGGACACCAGCTATATCTTTTTCGGTTTCTGAAACTTCATCTAATTGAATATCCTCATGAAGATCCAAAATCGCCGATAAAGTATCATTATTTTTACCTCCAAAACGAACAACCTCGCGAATAAGATAATCCAATTTCAACGCATTGAATTTCCATCTGTTTAATTCAGACAATGATTCTTTATCATCGATAAAGATTTTATCTTGAATACCATCATGAATATTCAATACACAATATGGTTCAATTAAGAATTGTCTATCTGTTTCAGGATGATATTGAGGAACAATATCTAGACGATGAGGAATAATATAGAAACGATGTCCATCTTGTGTTTTAATTTTCAATTTATCATTTTTAGATAGAAGCGAAATATAATTAATAAAGTTCTCCTTTGAATCAAAGTCTTCAATAAAATAATTACCTACTACCCAATAAACTAAATAATTTTCATTTCGCATATTATGAATCGTAATTTTACGATTCTTATTTTTAACAGAATGATTTTGTTCAGAATGATTCTGTTGATGATAATGAATACATTGAATATTATAATCTTTTAACACACCCAATAATCTCAAACCATCCAAATTATTAATACCAATAATCCTTGCGATAAATTCAGATTGAATAATATTCAATATCTTCTTTATTTTTGTCCACGCAAAATATATTTCTTTAACAGTTTCATCTTGATTATTGTCACGTTGAATTACATCAGAATTTTGAATGATTCGAATCATCCTCCTCAAACAACGAATCTTCCGAAAAGACTTCCTCCATTTATTAAGAACTAATTGAGATCTCAAATCAGATTCATTTTGCACCTGCGTTGATATTCTTTCCCTACGAATAGGTCTTCTTGCTCTTACTCTATCTTGCGAACGATCTCTTTGAGGACATGTTGCTCTATTATGACCAGTTTGACGACAAATACTACACGGCATTTTATAATAACTATGGGTTAATTACCCTTCATAATCTAAGAAAATCAAATTTTTAGTTGTCAATGATAAGATATAAATTAGTCTTTATTAATATTCATTGTATCAAAGATATTATGTTTATTACTCTGTGATTTTTTCCTGTATATTTTTAAATCATTTAATTCATTATTTTTTTTCGATTCAAAAGTGTGATTGTTATGATTGATCGGAATAATAGGAGGTAAATAAATATCATATATATCTTTTGTGTTTTTTTTACGATATTCATCTATCTCTAAATCACCTCCAAACTTTTTTAATAGTAATTTATTAGGAGCAAAATTAACTACTTTATTATGAGTATTTTTACATTTATTATAATATAAATTCAATAAGGAATATTTATCCCATAAATCTTTATTCTCATAATTATCAATTAAGAAACGAGCTCCACATTCATAGGAACAAAAATTACCATAAGTATGAAATACATTATCAGAATATTTCAATGGAATACTAATAATATTAAGATTAACTATTCCATAAGAACAATTCCAACAACAACTATCATATGATGTTTCATTTAGTTCTTCAAAATTCAATGAATCATTAATAGCTAAATTATTAATTTCATTAGTATCAACTTCATTAGTAGTATCTTCATTGGTATTACTTTCATTAGTAGTAGTTTCATTAGTATATAAAATATTAGTGGATGAATTATTCATATATGAATCCGTTTTTTCTTTCAAACATACAATTAAATTATCTAATTTTTCATTTTTACTAAATACGGGATTTTCATTAATTACAATCTTACTTTTAGGTTTCCTACCTCTTTTTTTTTTGTCCATATTATTTTTAATATATAATAAATATTATCTTTAAGTTTAAATACCCTGAATTTTTTAAATTCTATTTTAAAATCATGAGCAATGGAAATGGAATACAATTTGATTTTAGTAGTTTTCAAAATATCATATTAATTCTATTAGTTATAGGAGCAAGTATTTATTTTTTCCTAGAATTAAATAAAATTAAGAAAAATATTAAAGAAATAGAATTTGATCTCTATAAAAATCAAAATCAACAAAATCAATTGAATGAATTATCTTCCGGGATATCAAATATAAATCAATCACACAATGATATTGAATCACAACCTCATGATATCCAAACAACTAATGAACCAATAAATGAACCTACTACTGAAATGAATAGTAAACAACAAGATATTAACCCACATGACGTATGGAATGATATTAATACATTAATGCACGGTGAGCAAGAATCTAAGAATGAATTAGAAGAATTATCAGATGATAATGAATCTGATAGAGAGGAATCTGATAGAGAGGAATCTGATGGAGAAGAATCAGATGGAGAGGGCTCTGATGAAGAGGAATCTGAAAGAGATGAATCCAGGCCTGAAGATAGATTCAAGGTAATTAAGAATACTGGTGAACAAAATGATATTGATTCAATATTAAATGATATTACAAATCTAGATAATGAAATGGAAAATAATGAAATGGAAAATAATGAAATGGAAAATAATGAAATGAAAAGTATTCAACCTGATTATAAATCAATGACTGTTTCGCAATTAAAAACTATTTTATCTGAATTAGATTTACCTGTTTCGGGAAATAAAACAAAATTAATTCAGAGAATTGAAGAAAATAATACATTACAATTATAAAAAATTTTTTTCTATCCCATCAATATAAATGAGTAAAGTTACGGATAATGTTGAATTAGATTTTCCGGCAAGAATGGCTGATGGACGTATGTTTACTGATTATCGTCAAAATTGTATCTTAAATAATAATTTAGCCCAGGGTAAAGGGAGCTGGGAATACAGGGATTATTTAATGAATAACTCGGAACAAATTAGACAATTTTTTAATCAGCAGCAAGAACAATTAACAGCATGTAATAAATGCTCAGATAACACTGTTCTCCCTGTTAAGACTATATTAAATTGTACTCCGACAGGTTGTAACTATAAAATGAATGATCCAAATGGTGTAGGTCAAGGAATTCAATATTAAATTTAAATTATTTTAATTATTTCGATTCAATTTAAATTATTTCTATTGTATAAATATATATAGAAATGGTCAAAAATAGGAAAAAAAGATCAAAAAAAGCAAATATTCATAAACAATCTCAATCTCAATCTCAGTCTTTTACAAAAGAGAAATGTATTGAAACATTTAATAAATTTATCCAAGATATACCCGATGAAAAATTCAATCAGACAGCAAAAAAATATGAAAAATATTTAAAAAAACCGAAATTGTTGAGAGGTGGATCTTTAAATAATCAAGAGGATTTTATTGATGGAGTTGTTATGTTAACTGGTCTACTATTAGCTTTATTGTTTTATAAGGCGAATGCGGATCATTTACCACCTTTTGTAGAATTTATGTGGATTATATTTAGAGATCTCTAAAATTTTTTATTGTTTCCAATGATTTTTACATGTTAAACAAGTAATGAATTGAGTCATAGGTTCATCAGCTGATCTTGTTTGTAATTCATAATAAGTACATGAACGACTACCACAACGATTACATTTGAACATATCTGTCATTGCTTCAGGTTTTAGTTCATATTTAAGTTTATCTTTTTTCATTTTATCTTCAATTAAATCTTTCCAATTTTCAGGGAAAATATCATGCGGTGTTAATTGAGATATTTCAGAACAATCAATTTCATCATTTAATATTCGTTCTTTGAATGTTTTATTTCTAAGATAAGAATCTGATTTTATATTTGTATATATGGAACGAATTTTAGAAATATATAACTTTTTAAAATGTGAATTATCCCAATGACGTTTAATATTATTTCTCTTCGAATGAATTATTACATAATTATATATACTTTTCTCTATTAAACGACATTTCTTTTCATTATTAATTTCTTTTAATAACAATGATACATACTTATTGCGAATTGTATCAGTATAACTCGTAAAACTCATTTTATTAAATAAATCAAGATTATTTTAAATTATTTATCATTTATCATTTATTTCAAATTAATTTCAAATTTATTCCAATTTAATATTCACTTGTATCTTCTTCAAGTTCTGAATCATTTCCAGATAATATTTCATATTCTTCCTCAATATCATTTATATCAGGATCATAATCTGGATCTTCCTCATCATCTGAATTTATATCTTCGCTATCCGTTTCTGTATCACAATCATCAAATCCACCGAAAATAATATTATAAAATTCACCATAATCAGAAATTTGAAAATCACATATTTTTTTATGATCAATTCTTATAAGAAATATATCTCCAAAAAGTAATTGAGCTGATGAATCTTCATCTAAAAATTTACTTTTTCCACTTGGAGGTAAATCATGTTTATTTTCAAATCCAGCTTCTCCATCATACCATCCATAACATGCTATTGTTTTATTTTCATATTTCCAATTGTATAATTCTTTAAGATTATTTTCACCCTGACTTTTTGAAAACTTATTGAAGATCTTGATAATATTCTCTAAATTAATCTTTATTTTTGTTTTTTTAAACGATAAATCTAATTCATCCATTGTTCCATCTTTGTAAATTTGAACACATTTCATTGCTTTATTATTAATTTAATAAATAAAATCTTTAAATGAAAAAAAATAATTTATACTAGTATAAATGGATTTTAAAGACAATTTTTCTTTAGATAGACGAAAATCAGAATCGGATAAAATTATGCAAAAATATCCATCTAGGATACCAGTTATCGTTGAAAAAGGTAAGAGTTGTGAATTTGATGATATTGATAAAAAAAAATATTTAGTTCCACGAGATATGAATATGAATCAATTTATTTATGTTGTTCGTAGAAGAATTTCATTAGAACCATCTCAAAGTTTATTCTTATTAGTGAATAATTCATTATGTTCAAGTAATGTATCTATTTCAGAAATTTATGAAAAACATGCCGATAAAGATGGATTTTTATATATTAAATATGCTTCAGAAAATACATTTGGCTAATTATTATCTTATTTTTTTAATATTTATATATTCTATAATATCAATAATGAATCATTTAATTCTAATTGCTATTCTTGTTATTGCGATTCTCTTTTATCTAAAACCTGGTGATAATTATCAACCTACACAAGATGAAATTCAAAATTTATCCTATGTTGATAAAACAAAATATGTTCAAGATTATCCTTACCCACAAATCAGCAGAACATTTAAACAATTAAGTAAAGGTAAATTACCAACCCCTTTTAACAACGAAAATGAAATCTTACCATCAGGTGATAAAGATCTTAGAATTACAAGAACAGTTCAAACACCAGAAACAATGGGAACAAAAAGAATGTATTTACCTGAATATTATAGAAAAGATAGATTAGGTCAGAATCCAGCAGGCACTGAAGAATTAAGATCTTTTAATAACAATAATGATGAATCAGAATCAGCATGGTCTGATGTAAATGTATCCGATCATCCAAAATTCTACAATGCTGAATTAAAAGATGAAATTACTAATATAGGAGCATTCTTTGATAAAAATAATCAATACAATGATACAACATCCGCTAATACAGAATCATTACCATCTGATAGCTGTTATACCAATAAAAATGGAGATAATTTCTGTATGGATAATACACGTTTACAAATTATACCTCCTAAATTAATTACCGATCCAAAAAGTTGTTATGCTCTAAATAATGTAGGAATCTATAAAGATAAAAATAATAGAGATGATGTTAATGATCGTGTTATGAATGGTGGTATGTTTTATAATGGAATCAGTGCTTCTAAAAAAATAAATGAAACATGGTCTTCACCATTAGAAACAAGTGTAGGCGATTGTCAAATATAAAAGCAATTAAAATTTACAGGGATATTATATTTTTTACACCATTGAATAGCAAAATCAATTTGTTTTCTTGATGGTTTATCTTCTAAATCATTCCCTTTAATTTGTTGAATTCCATTGTATATATGTTCAATTTGGATTTTACAATACATTTCATTAAATTGAATAATATTATTCAAAAATGATTGGTTTACTAGAATATTTAGTTTAAGATCATTAAAATGATGACATAAATGATTGATTAAGTTTTGATTGTATCCTTTGTATCCAATACATACTATATATTTTTCAGAATTTGATAAACGACTTACACACGGTTTATGTAAGATTATTTTATCATAACTTTTTCTTAATACATAAATTAAATGAATTGTTTGATCTTGAAAAAGATCAAATAATTTACAAATAAATGATCCTCCTTTTATCTGCAAATTAAGCGCCATAAATATTTCTGAATAAATTAAACGTAATGAATTTTCTTCTTGTTTCGAATAATCTTTTGAATAATCAAATCCACCGTCTCCTGTAATTAAATGAACAGAATTTTTACCGATATCCTTTATAAATGATAATACATTTTCAAAATCATATAAATCACCATTCTCTTTTATACCCGCCTGAAAGTTTACTTTTTCTTTATGTCTTAACGAACGATTCCACATAGGAATCTTTTTATCATCTGATAATAATGTTATCCCATGAATATTATCTAATTTATTTTCAGATACAGTATGAAGTATTGATTGAATAAATCCACCCGGTGCTTCAGCTAAACATACTATTTTGTATTTATCACATGTTTCATCTAATAAATTATAATCTTCATACAGTTCCCTAAATTTAAAATAAGAACGACTAATAGGTGAGATACGACTTATATTTTTCTTATAAAATGAAGATGTATATATATATTCATATTCATGAATTTTCTTTTTTACAATATCCCATTCTTTTGGATATTCATCAATTAATGATTTCACTCTATTTAATTCCTGTGATAATTCTAAAAATATATTCTTATTAATTTCTACTAATTCCCCTGATAATTCATTCTCTAAGACAAAATTCATAATCTATTATCATAACTTCTTTTTAAATTTAAAAAGATTTAAAAAAATATATCTCAATAAATAAAAAAAATGAATACTATCTCTAATGATCCCTATGTGTATTATATTGATAATTTCTTAACTGATGAAGAATGTGATTTTATTATCGAAAAATCAAAAAATAATCTTAAATTAGCTGGAGTTTCTTATCTTAATAAAGATAAAGAACAATTTAAAACAGGTTCTTATAAGGGGAGAACTAATTCATCTTATTGGATGGAGCATGATAAATATCCTGAATCGTTACAAATTTGTAAGAAAATCGCGAACCAATTAAAATGTAATTATAAACATTTTGAAAGTTTTCAAGTTATTCAATACAATGTCAATGAACATTATGATTATCATTATGATGCATATGATAAAAATGAAACTGAAAAATATAAAAAATATTGTGGTCAAAGAGGAAACCGAATTAAAACAGTTTTAGTTTATCTTAGTGATGTTGAAGAAGGAGGTGGAACAGGATTTAATTCTTTACCTGATTATGATTCTCCTATTGAAATTCAAGCTAAAAAAGGTAGAATGGTTGTTTTCTATAATTTAAAAGATGATGGTTCATTACATCCGGGAACAAGACATGCTGGATTACCAGTTATTCAAGGTGAAAAATGGGCATTTAATTTATGGTTAAGAGAAAGAGAATAATTTATTTCTTTTGAAAGATAAACCAATTATTTAATGAACTCAAATCCCTTAATAATTTATTCTTTTCTTTTAATAATCCAAAAGCTTCAGGATAATAATTCTTTAATGATAAATCTTTGGAATATAATTTTTCTAATTCATTAATAATTAATTCAAATCCACCAAATCCATCTTGATATGACATTGAATCATTATCAAATATACCTGAGAATTCTTTCTTTGATATTTTTAATTTTACAGGTACTAAATCATATTCTTTCATAATATCAATGAATAATTCAAAATTCACTAAATATTCTGTAATTGTTTGACCAATACTACTCATATAAACATCTATTTCTTGACCAAATAATTTTTCAATATTATCCTTTTGATACTCAAAAGATTCAAGATCATATTTCTGAGTAATTGAATATATCTTATTTCCAAATTCATCTATCATCTCTAAATGACCATCTTTTTCACTTGATAATCTTTGAAATACTTTCATTCCATCATAACATGTTCCTATGAAGTACCCTCCTTTTTTAAGATTATCACTTAAATTTTGTATATATCCTCTCAATGATAATTCATCTTTGAAATAATAATGAATTGTAAATTGACTACTTATAATATCAAATCCTTTAACTCCTAATCCCTTGTATTTAGGAACTAAAGATCTTAATTCTTTGGGTAATTTCTTTTGTCTATCATATAAAATATCAATTAATAATTTATTTCTATCAATATTATCACCTACACAACCGTTACCATCTTTAATAGATAAACTAGTATCATATTGGATAAACATCGCTTTAGGTTTTTTCATATGTTCTAAATAAAATCGTTTTGCCGCCTTATTTACATCAGGAGATATATCTAATCCTAATAAGAATGATATTGAATTCTTTGATCTTAAATATTTACTTATATCTCCACCTCTTCCAATAGAAGTATCTAAAATTGTTATTGATTTATTACCTTGAGATGTAACAGAATTAATTAATTTATCTTTGATATAATTATGAAATTTACGAAGAATTATATCTGTTTCATTATCTTCTGAATGATCCATATAATAAGCATATTCTTTCAATTCTTCTTCTTCAGATGGTAATTGTATACTTTCAATATCTCCCTTACCACGAATTAATTCATTTGTAACTGGCGATAATAATGTAGACCATACATTATTAGCTGTATGACTATCATTTGGTCTTGTTTTATCTTCTCTTGCTCTTAATGGTACCCATTGATATCCAAATGGATTTTCAGGAACATATCTCATTTCATAAATAATACCATCAAGTACTTCAGATTTATCTTTGAGACATACTAATTTATTATTATTCATTGGTAAATTACAAATATGAATTGGTTCATCTTCAGAGGGTGGATTAAATAATATTTCATTGATTTTAGTATTATCTTTCCCTAAGACTCTCCATGTAAAATCACTTACATTATCTTTACGAATATCATATCCAACATACAAATGAACTTGTTTGCAACGAATTGTTTTTTTATTTTTCGTAAATGATGTAATTTTATGAACATTTTTTCCTTTTATTTCTTCGTTTACAAAACGAATTCTAAAATCAATAGTATTTTCTTCCGGTGGTTTCCATTTATAATTCTGATACCATGTCCCATTTATATTATTTTTTACTAATTCTTCACTATTTGATCCAACCGATAAATACATCGGCAAATAAATTAATCCATCAATAGAATATTCATATCCCTGCTTCTTTTCATCTATATCTAAAATTTTTTTACTAACTTTACCAATACCACCTATATTTGTATATTTAGAAGGATCTTTTTTATTCTTCTTTAATGTTTTCGGACCTTCATAATATTGCTTAAATCCTATTCGTATTGTATCTTTTATATCAACTTCATCTTTATCATTCGACCAATTCAAAGATAAAATACCATGTTTAATATCAGTAATTTCAACAGGTTCCATTTTAATCTTTGTCTTGAAATCATGTAAAATAGAAGAACGACATTCACTTTTATCTTTACTTACCCATGGCATCGTATAAGGATGAGAAGAATATTTCCCATTATCAGCATAATAAATATCAAAAATCATAAATAATCTTATAGGTTCCCCATCTCTATTTGTTGTAATATATTCACCATCTAATATCCAACGACCCATCATATCATTTGCTTCTAAACCTGTAAATTTTAATCCTGTATGAATTATTTCCATTTTTTGAGTTATTAAATAACCAGTTCTATCACTATCAATAAATAATTCAGCACGAATACCATCTGCTTTTTCAGTTACAACATATCCTTGTAAAATTGAATAAGGATTATCAGTATTTAATTCATTCAAACTCATTGATACAGGTTGTGGTCCCATAAATTTAGGATATTCACTATTTTGTTCTGTCAATGATTTATATTGATCTATTATCATAGTATGTTTCCTTTTTGAGATCAATAAATTAGTTTGATGAATTATTTTTAATAATTCATTAATTATTTCATTTAGTTTCAATAAAACTATTTCAACTAAATATTGATTCTTCCCTAAATCAGATTTAGGAGCCCAACTAGGTTTCCCCCCGCCTCCTTTTAATTCTTGTGATCCAGTTTTTTCATCTAATCCATAAATCATACTAAAAGGAACATTAAATTGATTATCAAAAGATTCATCATATTTTTGATAAAATGAATTAAATTCATTTTTTTCACCTCTATCTCTTAATCCTTGTATTTCTTCTTCTGTAAATGCTGGTTGAACTATATATTTTACATAATTTTCATTGGGAGCATTTTCATAAGTATCTGTAAAATTAATCTCAACACCATCAAATAAAATTCGTTTGTTATAATTTGTTATTCCCCAAAATAACCATCCGCCACGATTATGCCAATATACCATATTGATTAAATCTAATGGATCACCTCTTAATGAAGAAGCTTTCGTCCATGGTGAAATTTGATACGTTTTTTTTTCCTTTTTCTCAAATGTATATTCAACATTACTTTCATTATCATTACTATCTTGTGTCCAATCTATATCTTGAGGTTCAAAGGATTCTGGAACGGGACTATCAGGATAATAATCACCACTGAAATCATCATCATAATTTTCGGTTTCTGGTAAAAGGGATGGTTCAGGATGATATTCAGATAAACATAATTGAGCTTGATAATCATCTTTATCAATTTCATCTTTTGTTTTAATTCTTTCATAAAATACTTCAATAGGTATTTTCCCATTGATTGTTTGATATCCAATATATTCTATCTCTAATTCATAAATTTCTTTTCCATTTAAAATATTGGATGAAACTAAATTTTTATATAAATTGTATGTTTTCTTTTTAGGATTGTAAGTATTACTCTTAACCGCTGTAAGATCAATTCTATATAAATTATCTGATGTTAAAAATGAAAATCGTTTCTTATAACGATAATATTTTAAACCATCTTTAAGATTATCTTTCATAGAAATTACATCTTCATTTGAATCATCCAATTCAATTTCATTTTTAAGATTGATTCTAAAATCATAATCAGTATTCTTAATTATATTAAATTCTAAGGATGGAAATTTTTCATCTTTATAAAACGATTTCTTTATAAAAGATACATTTGGTATATCAATTATAGAATTTGTCCGACAATATCTTTTGATATTATTCACTCCTTCAATAGAACATCTTATATTTGATAAACCTGATTTTGCTAATTTTACATATTGTAATCGTATATCTAAAGTATTGGAAGTATTATTATTTTTATAATCTTGTCTTAATTTATTTAAAACTCTTAAAAATTCAATCTTTGATAATGTTTTCCGTGGATGAGATCCATATATCCATTCCAATTCACAATTAGAAGAAGATAATGCTCTTTTCATATATTCTTTTATATTTTGATGAGGTAATTCTCTATAATTTGTTGTAAAAATATCCATTCTATATTATAAGGTAGAAGTTATTATTTTAAATAACTGATTAAAAAATCAAATTTAAATATAATGTCATGTTTTTGGGATGCCATTTTAAATAAAATTAAAATCGATGATTTTAATAAATTAAATTATTCGGGGAAACCCGGTCCTAAAGAATTTGCTGATTTATTAAAAAAACAGAATAGAATTACCGAAAATGTTTTATGGAATAGCCAACTCTTAACTAAACAACAATGCAAAGAAAATTATGAACATATTCAAAATTATCAATCTTCACAAGTGAATCAAGGATATGATTGCTCTATCTGCGATCCATTTCTGATATTAATATGTGAATTATTAAATATTAATATTAATCATACTTATCTAGGTAATAAGATTGATTATACTAACAAAAAAAATGTATTCAATAATAATTATACAATCAATATTCAAAGTGATAAAGGACATATGTGGTAACCATCTTTTGAAAAGAAAAAATTTGATATTCTTATTCTTACTTTTCTTAATTAAAGGAAAATACTTTACATTCTTCTCTTATAGAATGGATCCCATCTTCTTAATGAGCTCGGACGAAGAGTCATCAAGTCCAACGAGTTTATCTAATCCATCTGTTATCCCCGAAAAGCCCAAGAAAAAGGTATCCTTTGCGGATATTTCAGAGATTGCCGTAATTTCAGAAGGCAAAGAAAAGAGATTTGATTTCTCCGAAGAAGAAGTCAACTTCACTGAAAAAGGAACAGGAACTAATTATCTTTTCATGAAAATGATAAATAAATGGTTCCAAATCGGATCTATAAATCCAACAAAATTCTTTGAACTATATGAAAATGAACTGTGGGCATCTCAAGAATATTTTGAAGATCTATCATCAATCTTTGATAGTACACTTCAAAAAATCAGTGAGAAAAAAGGAGTGAACTTGGGGGGAGGTCTCGCTCTACCTTGGGACGAAGAATTAGGAAGAGTAACTTTAAATGCTGAAAAAAGAGTTCAATCTTGTTATACTCAATACAAAATATTTCATGAATTATCATCCGAAAAAGCTGGCGGAGATACAATCTACCTGAAAGTAGAAAAAAATCCTCTCGCTCAAATAGTTACTCCTCAGACTGAACCTGATGATCTTGAAAGGAGATTTAATGCTCTTCTACAATTTGCTGGGGAAAATAAAATAGAATCGGTTGAACCCGCTCAACCTGAAAAAACTCTCGCTCGTTCTGCTCCATCTATGATTTGCGGAGTTCCTAGAAGATACAATAGATAAATTACCGATTAATTAGAAATAAATTAATTTCATCATATAAAACTTGTTTGACTTTATTTTTTGTCCCATCTTTTAATGATATCTTAGATTCAATTGCGATTTTTTTTAATTCATCAATTTTATATTTATTGATTGGAAATAAAGGCATCTTGTAAATATAAGTATATGATTTTCGAATATCATCCTGAATAAAATTATTCTTAAATAAATTTTCATAAGTATCATATTCCCAAGATTGATTTTTGTTCATTGAACAGTAAAATTTATTCGATTGATATACTATATATACTTCAGGATAATTTTTAATACAAGTCTTATAAGCGCGATTATTTATAACTAATACAAAATGTTTTTTATACAATTCATTCAAATAATAAATAGAAGAGATCATATTTTTATTTTTTTCTGATAATTGAATACCTTGTTGAATTAAAGATGGTTTCATTAATTTACTAAAATTAAAATTAGTATAACAAGTATCGGATTTTTCTTCTATATTTGAACAAATTTCTATAAGTTTTTTCTTCATGTAAAATTCTTTTTCATTATTAGGTAGATGATTATATAATTGATCATATACAGATAGTATACATGATACTATTGTAGTATACAATGGGATATCTTCCGTTTTATTTTTATTCAATCTTTCAGTAAATTTAGATTCTTGAATAGAATTTGTAAATGAGCAATCTTGATTTATATCTTGAATTAAATCAAAAATCATGTATCTATTATCTAATTGATTTACTATCCTTAGTTTTAAATCAAATTTAATAACTAAATTTAATTATTTGTTTTTCTAATTGTGTTACTTTAGTATTTTTTATTTTTAATTTAGTAATTGTTTTTTTCTTCTTATAGTTACTTAATTCATTACTAATTGTTTTAAATTCATTTTTGAAATCATTCTCCAAATTTAAATCAGTAACTTTATTATCTTTATTTTTTAATAAAAAATCTGATAATAAATGAATATGATTTTCATCTAATACAGTTAAATTAATAAATGTTCCATTTAAATTAGAAGATCTAGGCATATCATTCAATTGGATAAATTCATTCAATTGATTAATTTGATCATTATTTGATAATAAATTAATTTCATTATAAATATTCTTTTTTAAATCGTACAATTCCATATATTCAATTCAAATATTATTAAAATTATATTTTACCGACTGTTTGAATCTGTTTTGAACGATATTTAATTCTTGATTCTAATATTTCAACCTTAATTTGTTGTTCTATTTCAAAATCATCTAAGGATTTTCCTTCAATATATTCTTCAGGGATAATTACTAATACAGGACTATCCTTTACATTACATTTTGATTCTTGATCAGTATTCATATAAGCGATAATTCCCATTTTAGTAATACTCTCAATAATACAATCATATTTATCTCCTTTACATGGTAATATAGTTTTCATTTTATAAACAACACCAAATTCAACTTTACTCTCTGTATTATGTGTTACAGCTTTTCCTATAGATCGTTTTACAATTTTGATACTGTTTGGAATAACATACCCATATTTACCACAATATCCTTCATTTAATTTTTTCAAATGATGTTTAATTAATCCATCTAAATTTTTCGTCTTATATATATCCGAAGATTTAATATGTATTGTCGTTGTTAATAATTGTTCACTGATATGAGTTGACATCTTTTATGTTAATAAATAATAATAAAATATCATCAAATTTTTTTAAATATATTTTATTATTTTTTATATTATAAAAGATGGCGGAAAAAAAAACAATAACAAAAAAACATCGTATTCGTCGTAAAAGGAAAACTATAAGAAAAGTAAGTAAACAAAGACGGACTCAAAGGAAAATATCAAAACAATATAGATCAAAGAGAAAATTTTCCCGAAACTTAAGAAAAAAATCTAGAAAAAATCAACGATCAAAACGAAGACAAAGATCTAAAAGACAAAGATCTAAAAGAATATCAAAAAGAAATAGGAGTTTCAGAAAGATGAGAGGGGGGGGTGGATCCTATAAGGGCCACGCGCAAGTCCAGTTTAAGGGTAAGGGCAAGTTCATCCCCGTCTACCTGGACCTGGATGGAGGAGTGCTCCAATTCAAGTCCGGCGGTGATGAGGGCGCCGTCCTGCGCACGGCCGCCGTCAAGGGCTGCCAAGTCAAGGCGCCCAAAAAACCCCGCAAGGGGCACGACCACGCCCTGCGCGTGGATCTAGCTGCCCCGGACAGCGAGAAAGTGAATAAGTACATCATCTCGGTCGATACGGAAGAAGAGAGGAGACAATTGACCGGTGCCCTCGGCCCTGCTGAGGGGGGGGAAAGCGCTGATCCTCCGGAACCCGGCTTCATTCCCCAGAATGTTGGGCGGGGTGTGAAAACATTCTCCGCGGCTACGGCTCCGGCTCCGGCTATGACGCCGCAGGTTATGGAACCGGAACCGGAACCGGAACCGCCCCCGTTATCCCAGGCTCAGGCTCCGGCTCAATCTCCGGCTACGGCTACGGCTGTGGCGGAGCCACCATCTAACTTATCATCTTCACCACCCCCTCCAGACCATGAAGATGTAAGGTTTATTGCTGTACAGACGAAATTTTGGAGGCTGGCGGGGGAGGGGATGAAAGTAATGCCCTTCAATCCGGATAGGCGGGCCGATGGCATGATCTACTCAGATAATATTATTAAAAAATTCAAAGCGGAAAGCGAGGCCGAGAAGGGTACGATACCTGATAATCCGAAGGGGTGCGTAAGCGGTGTAATGTTATATCCAGATGATATTAAAAGGATTTATAATGCGCGGCTCGTGGCGCTTAAGGACAGCGCCCTGAAGGCCGGCGTCAGCGAAGGACAGCTTGCTGATGCGGAGGAAACCGACGACCCAAAGACCGCCATCATCGACCTGATCGTCGGCAAGGACGTCAAGCCGGAGCGCCTGGCGGAGATGGTAAACTTTCCCATAACGACATATGATCGCGATGTATCCGAAGCCGGACAGGCTTCGGCGATACGTAAACTGGATGAATTTTGTGACATAATGCGGAATAACCCGGAGATATTTCGGGGGGTGGGGGCTGACGTCTCGCCTGGCGAGGCGGCTGGAATTGTTGAATTGGTGAATATAGTAAGAGATCAGGTATACGGGAGGCCGAGTGCAAACCCTGCGCTGCTCCAGGAAGTAGAAGACAAAATCAACTCAATAGAGACGGAGCTAGAGCATGAGCGAGAATTGGCTAGGAAAAGCTCTTCCAGAAGTATGACGAGGATGGAGAAGTTGGCGGAGGTGGCGGAGAAGAAGGCCAAGGAGGTGGGCGATGTGTTTATGAGGGGGGAAATCAGGGAGACAAAATACGAGGTCTATCGTAAAGAATTAATAGACTTGTTCCGGGAAAAGGCGATTGAGCAGGCTTCACCGTGGATGATGTTGCATCTATCATATAACATTGTTTTTGGCAAGCCTGGCTCCAAAGAAAATCCTACTGGTGTATTGCAGGAGGCGAACGCTCCGAATACTTCAGCGACAGCTCAGGCGATGAAACTAGCAAATATCCCTGTCAAGCTACGACGCAGATATTTATTAGAACAAAAAATGACCCTGGATTTCCCCTCAATGTTGGGCATGGAGGTTTCCGAAAGGGCCGGGTATAATGATATATTATGTGAAGGTGGAGGCCGGAGGCCTTTAATATTAAATATTAAAAGAAGTCTATACGGTGCAAAGACGGCAATTATATTATATGAAATGCCTGAGGGCTGGCAGCCGAAGCTTTTCAGGGTTAATATGCAGAACCCGAGGGAGCACCGCCACCCCGTCCACAGTGATGACCCGTGTAGTATTACAATGATTCCACCCATATCAGGAGATTCAGTTATAGATTTTCATAATTTCCTTGGGTGTCACGTATTTATTACAGCGGAGCCGGGTGATGACGGGCTGGTGTGTGTGAAGATGGAAAGAAATCAAGAAATCCTGAAACAAGCTTTAAGGTTACTTCCATATAGTGATCTTATAAACCGCGTGAAAGATAGTCTAATTACATATTTTATTCACTTAAAAGGCAATGAACTTTTAAAAGGACAGGGACAGGATCCCCGTTCTGTTTCGCCGAACCACAATATATTAATGGATAACTGTCGGTGCGCATATAGCGGAGGAGTTCCTAATTGTTTAATGTGTCAAAATGAGTTTACAATATTGCGAAGGCCGCACTGCAAGATGGCTTATGGTGTAATCATGCCTCAAGAATCACAGGCTATGTCTGCAAGAACCATAAGCGAAGGTCCAGATAAGGTGAAACAAAAAATGAATAAATCGGATATGGTTAAGGATCTGATGCAGGGTGAAGCAAGGGGAGGGGGGGGGCTCCAGCAGGAGGAAGCGGTGGATATAATAAAGATGGTGGAACTCAAACGATTAGATGAATTAAGTATCACTCAATTATTGGACTACATGATTATTTTAGATATGGACTTAACTGATATACTGACGCCGAAGGATATGGATTCTTTAAGAAAGCTTGATGGTCAGGATGAGCTGGCGAAGATGCAGGTGGAGGCGGAGATGGCGGCTAACATGGTTCAATCCCAAATGCTCAGCCGCCGCTTACAAAAAGTAGAACAGACTGTTGAAGAGATAGAGAGGGTAAGGGCTGCGGGCTCTGCTGAACGCTTAGAGGCGACCTCAGATGTGGTTAGGGCCAAAAGGGAGAAAGAAGAGTTATCCCAGAGGCTGGAAAAAACAGGGGAAGGGAACTGGGTGATGCGGAAAGCACGCGCGGTGAAGGAGGCGTCAAGCTCTACGCGTAAAAAAATTGATGAAATTGAAGAACACATTAAGGAAATGGGGTTCAAGGGTGATGAGGCGGAAGAGTTGCGTTCTATGGCTTCCAAAGCACTTGTGGAGGCGGAGGAAAAGCTGGAATATTTGAGGGGGAAGCAGGGGGCGCATGCCGCGGCGGAGGCGGGGCTCAAGAGGACGAGCGAGGCGCAAAGGGAGCGGTCCGGGAATCTAACAATCAGAGGATCTTGCGCCGAGCTGATAGTTAAGGTGGGTGCGTTGTTATTGGATAATGGCGACAAAGATAAGGGTATGTTTAGATTAGTCGGTGGAGAAGAAGGTACATATAATGGGCTTGAATTAAAATTCCGTAAAAATGATCCTACGCAAGGGAGGGGTGGACGATTGGCGGTGGGAGAGGGGACGGGGTTGGATAAGAAAGGAGAAGACCGAGCTGTGGATATATTTAAAATGCTTGTAAATCTGAGCAGAGGTGTAAAATACAATGGAATCCCCTCGGTTTATAATTATATTGAGGAACAGCACCTGGTCATGGACGGAGGGGCGCTGTGGGGTGGTGCAGTTGGTTTTCCATCAAAAGAAGCGTTGCCATACACAGGTAAAGAAAATCAAAGGAGGCTACAAGACTTATTCGGGAAGTTTGGTGGAGACGTAACTTCGATGGCGATTGCTGTCCAAAAAGGCGAGCACGACCTTCTGGTGGAGGAGGAGGGGAAACGTGAGGATATTTCAGGATTAGAGGCAGGTGGGGTTGCGCACTTCCTCGGGTCGGGGTTGCGCAGAGATGAAATGATAAAAATACTCAAAGAAAAGAGAGAAGCTGGGAAGCTTAGGGGACCGGACATTCTGTTTTTGGAAAATCTTGAACAAGACGAAGAAACGGAAAAGAAAAGGTTCGCACAGGAAGCAGGTGAAGCGAGAGCCAAAAAAAACGCCAAAACACTAATTAGAATCCCTCAATTTATGATTGAACTCTGTGCTAATTACGGTGTCACCACCCCCCCCGAAAATAATTACGAGAGTTTAATAGGGACACTAGCCGCGCGGGTGAAAAGGTTGGAAGAGAATGTGAAGGATGTGAAGTCTAGGATCTTTGGCGAGGAGGATATGAGTGAAAGGGGATATCTCAGGGGTGAGGAGAGTAAATGGATCAGTCGCCTTGATATGGCAAAAACAAATCTGGAAGCGGTAGAAAATGTAGTTGATCTTTCCACATTCTTATCTACCTTGGAAGAAGAAGAAAATGAAGCGATACAGAAAATATTTGATATGTTTGAGCCGGTGGTGAGACAAACGAAAGAGGGGGGGAGGAAAGATTCTTTCCTATCCATTAAAGGATTTAAAAATTATATTAAGAGTCTCGCTAATGCGGAGAAGCCAGTTAGCTGGGATCAAGGTAGCTTTTATTTTGAATTCTATAAATCCCAAATTTCTCTTTTATCAAAGGAATTTCTGGAAGGTAGAATTACAGAAGAAATATTGTGCGGCCAGAGATTAGAAGATGATTATGTGCAGGGAATTGCCAGAAACCAAACCGCCTTCTCTTGGCTGGCGAATCTGATGCCCGATATAGATCCCCTTAAGCTGGCTCGCATGCGAGTTATCTTATATGATTCGCTGGAAAGCGGAAAGGTCGGGATATTCAGTTTTGAAACATTTAAAGATATCCTATATGCCCTGAAACAGCCGCTTCATTTCGGCCAGCACCAGCCCGTGCCGCTGGTTCTGGAGCGCCTGCGGGACGACATCACCGAGGCCCGCGGGGGGTTGGCAAGGAAAGATCTCAAGGCTATTATCACTAGTAACGGCCAAGGAAGTCTTTTTCGTTTTGAGGAACCCTTGTCGGTGGAGGGGAGGGATGTCAAAGTGGTTGATTTATCGCAGCAGGAGTCGGAGCATAAGAGCACGACTGATGCGATCGGTCTGGTTACTGGGGTTTGCGCAGCCCTTCACATAGATTATAAGGATAAGATCTATCTTGCCAAAAAAGCAGATGGGAAGATAGTGAGAAAACTGGATGAATTAAAATTACATTGGTGTTTAGAACAGGAAACTCCGCCAAAACATACTCTTATTGTGGGAGATAGCCTGGAACTCAAAGATGGAGGGATGGAGGGGGGGATGGTGGCGTTGCAATTCACGCTACTCATACAAAAGAATGAATTGATCGCCAGGAACATCATATTGCCCGTTATAAATGCCGCGTCTCTTGATAATCTCATAGATGCTATCGTAAAGTTAATTCCTGATGAATTAACTTTAATTCCTGATGACTTTGATAAAGAAAATCCTGATAAGTACATGTTAACCCGCCCCACCGGGGCGGGTCGCGAGGATCTTGTAATTCAGAGACTGGACGAGGTGAAAAAAAGAGACAAGCTGATGATCTGGGAGAGGCCGACGGAGGAGAAGGAAGAGGCGGCGCAGGAGGACAAGGTCGAGGAATCGCAACAGGAGCAGGATGAAGCGCCTGCCGAGCAGCCGGAGCCGGGGGAGAAGTGGAGCAGCCGAAGGAGGAGGAGCAGCAGCAGGAGAAGGAGCAGGAGCAAGAGCAGTAGCAGGAGCAAGAGCAGAAGCAGGAGCTTAAGCTAGTTGTTAATGAAAGCGACGGTCAAGCCGGTATCAGATGCAATGAAGAGGACCTGGTCGTGTATGAGGTGATACAAGGGACACCTGCCGAGAAAGCTGACATCCGAGTTGGCATGAAAGTCGTTAAATTCCAGGGAGATGATTTGTCAGAGGATATGAAGTGGTCCACTCTGAAGAAGAAGATGAGGGAGACTGAAAAGCCGTGGAAATTTACCTTCCAATCATAACCCTAATAAAATATAACATCTAAAATTTTTTTATTTTTTATATTTGTCTATAATATGAAATATGACAAGAAAATATAATCGTAAATCAAAAAAACTTAAGAAACAAAAAATGAAAAAAATACGTTCAAAATCAATAAGACTTTCTCGGAAACGACAAAGAACAAGAAGAAAAATAAATAAAAGAAAAATAAAACGAAAGAAAATAACCTATAAGAAACGAAAATTTCTAATGAAAGGAGGTACCTCATCGTTAGAAGGAGGTATCGACGCACCAATTGATAATTTTCTGACTAAGTTTATGTCCTACTTGGATAAAGATGGATATATCACTTATGAAGGGCATGAATTATTAAATAATGTAGCAAACGGGTTAACTTTTCGCCAAGAAAAACAGGGGTGGACGCCTGAAGAAGTACAAAGAATAAATTCCCTCTTAGATATGTTCGTGGGAACTTGGTGGGTTGATAAGGGAGAGATGAGAAGACGATTTCATCTGCTACTCCAGGGTGCGCCACCCCCATCCCCACATCATATAGACAACTCAGGGCACCATAAGGATTACGAAAAATTGAGAGATAGTCTGAATAAGGCCGCTACGACGCCAAACATCAAGGAAGTGAAGAAACGAATAGCGGAGTGTGCGGATTTCGTTGGAATGGACAAGGAAAGCCCCCTAGTTGTTGCGGCTCTAAAGAAGGAGTGGGGTAACTCAGGTGATGCCGCGATTCTTCTATTGCAACAGGCGGAGCCGGAGCCTGAACCGCAAGTCTCCACTGGAAATCAACCACCAAGATCTTCCTGGGCTCCTGCTCCTGCTCCTGCTCCTGCACCCGCTCCTACTCATG
>MDTE01076928.1_pt1 | contig 22434 bp, 34 predicted proteins | sample 811231 | NCBI WGS metagenome assembly MDTE01 (sample SAMN05326651, study PRJNA326480) | marine metagenome | isolation source: seawater | place: Indian Ocean: Red Sea | collected 2010 | reverse complement strand
TGTTGGAAAAGTCAACCGTTCAAGTAGCACTTCTATTTACTTAAAACATCATAAATACAGTATAGGAAACGGAACAATGAGAAAACGCACACGATCTATACTAGAAGAACTTAATAGCATACATAGAACTGCTGATAATGATGCTTTAATACAGTCTACAGGGCATAATTTAATAGAAAGTTCTATTAATTTGCTTAATAGGATTACTGAAAGCTATTCTACAGATACAGCTTCTGAATTAGAAAGACGCTTTATTAATAGTATAAGAAGCGGTGACCCACGCAAATTTAAACGTGGGATTGATAGAATTATTGAAAGTAAAAGGCAATCTGATGATTCTTAACGAAGGTGGTAACATATTCAAAACTGCAACTGGTGAACCAGCGACAGTTCGAATCAATAAAGCTGATGTTAAGCCTACGCTTAAATGGTTAGAAAAGATCACCAAATTAGATCATACAAATCATATGCTAGGTAGTACTGGTGTTAAAGATACTAGCGGAGACTTAGATGTTGCAATTGATAAAGAAAAAGTTGACAAAAACGAATTAGTAAGTATACTACAAGCCTGGGTAGTTAAAAATTACCCAAAAGAAGATCCAAAGCATTGGATTAAAAAATCAGGAATATCAGTACACTTCAAAACACCAATCAATGGTGATCCAAAGAATGGCTATGTCCAAACTGATTTAATGTTTGGCGATCAAAAATTTATGAAATTTGCTTTAGGAGGAATGGATGCAAAGAGTAATTTCAAAGGTCAGCATCGTATGATAATGATTGCCTCTCTTGCTAAAGCTCAAGGTTACAAGTGGTCTCCTCAAAATGGATTAGTAGACAGATTAACTAACGAACCTTTAGAAAAAGCTAAAGACCCAGAATTTATTGCTAAAACTTTAATGGGACCAACAGCGACAGCAAAAGATCTACAAAGTGTAGAATCAATTAATAACAAAATTAAATCAGATCCTAACTACGAGGCTTTAGTAAAAGATGCTAAAGACTGGTTTGAGAAGGATGGACTAGAGCTACCATAATGAGATTTTTTGAATTTAAACAAATTGTAAATGAAGTAGAAGCACGTATCCAACACGCAGAAGATGTTGTCTTCTGGGAAGGATCAGCTGGTGCAAAAAGAGCCTTAAAGGCATTATCTAATATGGCTAAAGGTGAAACTAAAGATGTTACAATTAAATGGGACGGCTCACCAGCAGTAATATTTGGACGTGATGATAAAGGTAAATTTATTTTTACAGATAAGTCAGGCTTTGGAGCAAAAGGTTACGATGGTAGATCACAAAGCGGAGATGACTTAGAAAATATGTTGTTAGGCAGAGGCAAAGCTGGTGAGAAATCAGATAGTTATAAAGCATTTGCGGCCAACATGAAAGACGTGTTTGACGAATACGAAAAAGCAGTCCCTAAAAAACATAGAGGATTTTTTAAAGGAGACTTATTATATTTTAATAAGCCACAAATAGTTGACGGTGCATATACTTTTAAACCCAATACTGTACAATACAAAGTTCAAACAGACAGCGACTTAGGTAAAAGAGTAGGTAAAAGTAAAACAGGAATTGTTATTCACAGAGTTGTTGATGCTAATGGTACAGAAGGACCTTTAACAGATTCAGATATATTTGAAGGAAACGAAGTATTAGTATTACCGCCAGTAACTACACAAGCACCTCCACAAATAGATACAACTGGAATTAAAAACTTAGATTCTATTATTAGTAAGAATGGAACGGCAATTGATGCTCTATTAAATCAAGAAACATTACGTAACATGAAAGTTAGTGACTTTCCTCAAATACTATACACTTATACAAATAGATGTGTAGATGATAAATGTTTAGATACTTTAGGAAAAGATTTTGTACAATGGTTAAGTGGAAGTAAAGTTAGTAGAATTAAACAAGGTAAAATTATTGAATACCTTAAAGCAAATATGCAAGGCGTAAACGCATTATGGCAAACTGTTTCAGGCATTATGAAAGTGAAAGACGACATTGTACAACAACTAGATCAACAACCTGCTGATGTAAAAGCAACAATAGGTAACACACCAGGTGGTGAAGGTTATGTATTAGCCCACCCAGGTGGTGATTTAAAATTAGTTAACCGCAGTAATTTTAGTGCGGCTAACAGAGCAATCAAAAGGGAGACTATTATGAGAGCAAGTGAATTCGACAAAGATGATGATTTCGAATTAATGAAAAAAGATAAAATAGACCCTGCTGACATTGATGATGCTGGTATCAGTCCTGGATTTAAAAATGACACTATATTTGACCAACTAGGTAAAATATTAGATTCAGCTGGCAATCCAAATCCAAGAGATACTATAGTAACAGACGATAACAAAAAGTTTAAAGTTTCAGTACCACAAGCTAAAACATTAAGAATGATGCTTACTACTGATAAAGTTAAACCAGCTGTACGTTTTGAGTTTACTAAAGCTATTCAAAGTTCAGAAGGACTAGCACCATTTCTAAAGGTAAAAGATCCTAAAGAAATGATAAACATCTTTGCTGACAAATATATGAAGTAGAAAACGTTATGGACCTAAACTTTTTAGAAGAGATCTATGAAGCGAGGATGACTCGTAATTCAACAGACCAACGTCAGTTAACATATACTGATTGTAGTGAGCGTCTATATCTGTCTCTATTAATTCTAGAAGTTTTAAGGAAGTATCCTTCATTTACACCAATAGCAAATGGTTATGCACGAAATACAGTAACCAATAATAACTACAAGCATTTTCGTATACACGCAACAGATTTATATAACTTAATATATTTTGTTAATGGTGACGAAGATGCAATGAATAAATTAAAAGACCCTGCATCAGCAGTGGCAATGCGTAAACGTACAAAACTTCCTATAATGCGACTTAATGGATATCTACACCAAGTAGCAAGTGGCTTTTCAGGAAGTAACTCCGAACTGTTTATTAATATAGAAAATGCTTTACGTATTAATAATTCTGAATACAAAGCAATTAGACGCCAAGTAGCTAATTTTAATAGTCTTGGAATGTTAGATAAAAAGAAAGTTGTAACAAAACTTCTATTAGCTACAAGAGCCAAACTAAGAAATAGTGATTTAATTCCTCACTTAGAAGAATTAGCCGCACAGAGAGATTTAGAAACAGGACAGGTTGCTGACAATGAACCAACTATTAGTACGCCTGATGCACTTCCAACAACTAATAAAGACTTAATGTTTTATAGATACATTGTTGGTCCTCGTAATTTAGTTGGTACTAAAAAGTTTTTAGATATGGCTAAACAAGGTAAAAGTGTACCTTCCCCATTCGTTCAAGCCTACTTACCAGCTATTCAAATGTTAGATGATATAGTAAAAGCTGGCCCAGGATACATCACAATGCTCAGAGCACTCCAAAAACGAGCAAAAATGCACACAAAGTAAGCCAAAAACTCCAAAAAGACTAAATATATATAACTGACATACAAGAGAAACGTATGTTAAGTCATTAGAGAAAACAGGAGAAATAAAATGGCTGGAGTAGCAAGAGTAACAGGAATAGGTCACGCACACGCGACCTTATATTCAACAGCAAACTTAGGTTTTTACGTAATCGACGCAGGCGGATCATTAGCAGGCGAAGGTGGAATCGGCAAAGCCTTAGAAGCAATTGCACAAGCAATTAACCCATTAGCTTTCAATTCTGAAGGTACAGCTGGATTAGTTAACGTAGTAGTTGACGATTCACAATGGGACGCGGCGGCTTTACAAGCGGCAGTACGTCACCTAGGAGACGCAGTAGGTTCTGGAGACTATGACGCAAGTGGGGCAACGGCAACTGCTGGTGGACAATTTATAGTATCTGCGTAATTTAATTACACTTTACTATTAAACACTATAGAAAAGGGCTCAGTTTATACTGGGCCCTTTTTTTGTGGCCGATAAGTATAACTAATCATGCAATCACTAGAAATTAAAACATTAGTAGATATTACACAAACTGGCCAAACCAAATTTAAAAGCCAAGATAGACTATTAATTAATCAACAGGCAAATTGGAATACTTTCCTTCAAGTTTTAAGTATGCGTATAAATCCTATATTTGATGGTAGTCCAGTTAAAGTTACCCGTGCATTAGAGCCTGAAGAATTTGGTTCTGATTATAAAGAAAAAGAATACAATGTTTGGGAATTTAAATTCCAAAGTGAACGTGATGAAGCATTAACACCTGAAATGTTACGTGAGGACTTCGATTTAATACCAGTTATTAAAGGACTAGAAGAATCTATAATAAATAATAATGATGCGTTCCGAACTACTGGGATGGCACAAAATATTGTGTTTATGTATGCAGATAATAAAGAAAGTCTCGAGACATAAATATAATTGTGAAAGAGTTAAGTTGTTAGATTCTTACTAGTTCACCAGGCACTTAAAACATATAGCAGGCGATTACATATTAGGCCCCTTCCACGATAATTAACGGAATGGAGAGATATAATGGCGAAAAGTGCCATAGTAAAAAGTGACGTAGAAAAAGATAACCTAGAAGCTCATGTGGCTCTTTGCCACCAACGCTATGAGAATCTAGAACGCAGATTAACTACAATTGAAGACAAAGTCGAACATATCCATACCGATATAATCCACGGCAATAAATCAATGATGAAAGTAATAGTAGGAGCCACAGGTACTATTATAGCTGGCTTACTTTCCACCCTTGTTGTATTGCTCATGAATTTTAACTAATCCCCCTTACATTAACATAAATACACGTATGCTGTTACGTGAACTCTATAATCATCTAGACGAGAAACAAATCTGGGGTAGATCCGGACAAAAAGTAGTACGGAAGTTCCGATGTACTGTAGGTCGTCGCAAAGGACGTATTGTTAAAAAAATTGCACAATGCTTTGCCTCGCCTAATATAAAAGCTAGAGTTACAATGAAGCGTACTAGAGGCAGGGTTGGCGCTAAGATGATGCGTAAACGCCAAAAAACAATGCGTACAAACCCAGCATCAAAACGAGTACAAGCATTAAACAAAGCTAGTGCTAAGAAGTCAACAGCTAAAAAGGCAGTAGCAAGAAGTTTTAGAAACTTTAGACCAGGTAGAACTTTACCAAAACCTCTTAAAACTTATAAACCAAAGAAGGCTAAAAAGTAATGAAGATAGCTGAAATAACAGAAGGAATTCTTACTGAAGGTGTACAGCAAATTTGGGGTAGATCTAAAGGTAAAGTTGTTAAGAAATACAGATGCACTACTGGAAGTAGAAAAGGACGTATTGTTGCATCACCTACAACTTGTAATGCTCCTAAAAAAGTAAGTAGTATGATTACAATGAAGAAAGCTAGAAGGTTACGTAACCCAATACTTCAAGTAAAAGCTAGTAGGCGTAAAAGAGCAGGTGTGGCTTCACAACGTATTGCATCATTAAATAAACCATTAGGACAAAAAAGATATGGCAAAGCTCAATCTCGACGTAAATCTTTAGGTAAAGCAAGTAGAATTAAACCTAGACATACACAGGTATCACGTAAACAATCTGCACCACAAAGAGGATTAAAAAAACGAGCAAAACCAACAAGAAAGAAAATTAAATAGAGTAAATACTATTATGAGAGCTTACGAATTTAAAAAACCTATAGACGAAGCAAAAATCGTAGAGATTGTTCCTGCTATTTCAGGAGCAGTTGGTAGAGTAGGTACAGCTATGGGCGGCGGCGCGGCACAAGGTGCAGGAGCGGCGGCGACTATGGGACACAAAACAAATAAAGCTCAACAAGTAGGTGCCAAAGTGGCCAAAGGGGCGGCCACGGCAATCAAAAAAGGACAAGACAAAGTAGCCTCAGCAATCCTTAAAAAAGGATCACAATTAGCAGTTCCAACGCAAGGCGGAAAAGAAGAAGAATTTGATATTGTAGACGTCAAAGGAGACGAAGTTACATTAAAGAACCCAGCACCCAAAAAGGGTGAACCACAAGGTTTCGTTTTTAAGAAAGATGAATTAGATGCTATAGTAAAAGCTAAAGCAGATAAAGTTGCAGGAAGCGATCCTGCAGGCGGTGGTAATCCAGCAGGACAGGTAGTATAATGAAAATTAACGATCTCGTAGGAGAATTTACAATAGCAATGAGTAATGAAGAATCAGAAGTTCTTAAAAAACTCGATAATCCATTACCATTACATTCTTTTCCCGAGAGAGAACAATTCGTTATTGAAGGACTTATCCGTAAAGCACTGGTAAGTAAAGTACGCAATAACAATATGACGTTGGTAGTTGCTAATGAAGACTTCTAAACTAGCACAAGATTTAGATACTATTATGGAAGCAGGACTTCAAGAAGTCTTTATTCCCTATGCTAAAGGTAATAGCATACGTATTAAGAATACTGTAATTAGACGTTCCAAGCAAGGATTTTTAATATTTGACGTTAAAAACAGTAAACGTATAGCAGAAACATTTAGTAAGCGTGGAGCAATAGCTTATGCTCGTTGTATATCCAAAAATAAGGAAGATGAGCTTAATACTGTACTACATTTGGATCAAAAGCTAGGAAAGTACTATATGGATAGCTTATATGCTAAAAATACCATTGAAAAGACGTCAGATAGGTTTAGACAAGAGTCTGCTTTAACACTTTTTGATATAGCGAAGGACAAAACATACGAATATACGTGTCAACTTGACGACTATATCTTTGACGATTGATGATAAATAACTATAACACTTAGGATAGGAATATAAGATATGAAAATACATGAACTATCAAAACCATTAACAGCAAATGCGTTGAATGAAAGTCTTGGCAAAAATTTCGGGCAAAAGCTTCGACTAGAATCTTTTACTCTAGCACAACTGGAAGACGCACGAAACAGACTAAGAACTCAGTTAGCAGATGTTGAAACTAATGAGAGCTTTGAAACTGTTCATAGTAGCGATGCTTACCAAAGAGGTAAATTATTCCTTGACACAATCAACAAAGAAATTGCTGAGCGTGATGAATGGGTCGTAGAAGCTGATAAAGACCCACAAACAGATTTTACTAAATGGCTTAAAGGTACTCACGATAAGTCCGTAAGAGAACTTAAAGGAAATGAGTACGTTAAAATGTCAAAAGAATTTCAGGCAAGCAAAAGCAAAAAAGATGAAGCTGTAGTTAAAGAAGGCGCAGAAGAATCAGCTCAACTAGTAATGGCCGCAAAGGACATGGTTGACAGAATTACTGGCTGGATGGAAGATACAGCTGAAATGCAAACAGAGTCAATGCTAGAACTAGGCGATGCAATCCGCGACGAATTAGGCAGTGAAATGAGTGAACAATTCATTAATACTGTAAAACCAGCATTAGAACAATTATATACAACTTTTGAAGGAACACGTGAAGCACTAACGGGTGGCGTAGCCATTATTACAGGCGAAGGTGGACCAGAAGTTATGCCAGGTGAAGAAGGTGAAGTTCCTGCAGAGGACCCAGCTATGGAACCTGTTGATGATACTGGTGAAGCACCAGCTGAAGAACCAGTTGCTGATGAATTTGGCGCAAGTGAACCTGCTACAGGCGGCGAAGAAGTTGCAGACAGGGAAAAACGAGAAAGCATAGAAAGATCACGAAGATTAGGAAACATCCTAAGTAGCGAAGAGGCTACTTCAAAAAAAAAGTCTTAGAAGGCCAAACTCTTAAAACAGAATTAATCTCAATTTTTCGTAACATGATAGGCGGTGCTGATAATAAAAAACAGCCTGCCTATCTTTCTTTTCAAGCAATTAATAAAATAATGCTCAATACAGGGCATCCACAATTTGATTACAATGGATTCAAAGCAGTTTATGATGCTAATCCAGACTTCCAAATGTATATTAAAAACTTTGACGATAAAGGTGTTACTCTAAATACTAAAGTTGAAGCACCTTCAGATGCTCAAATTCCTCAAGATGCTGGCGGCGATACAGTAGACCAAATGGCAAAACGTGCCACTGCTAACGCTCAGTAATTACTTGACATAATCAAAAAACTGTTATATACTATATGCTATGAGTGAGTATAAATTCCTTCCCACTTTGATGTGGAAATATAATTATGAGGAAGGATTTGATTTAAAACCATTTAAAGATTGTTTGGATCGAACTGGAATCAGAGGACACTATGAATCCGACGGTGGCTTAACTACTGCTGGCATGGGAGAAAATCCTCACGAATGGCCTAGCCTAGTTCCATTTTTAACTTGGCTACAACCAAAAATAGAGTTAACATTAAATGAATGGTGTATTAATTGGAATCAATATCATATTACTAAAAGTTGGGTCAATAGTCATCTCAAAGGCGGCCATACAAGGACTCATGATCATGGTAATACTCATATAGTTGTTTCGTGTTATATTAAACAACCCGAAAACAGTGGCCATGTAGAATTTGAAAATATCTTACGACATCATTGGGTACCTTATATGCGTAAAGACGAATCTAAAAATATGCACGACTATTATAGTGTAGTACCAATTAAACAAAATGATATAATTATATTTCCAGGATTTTTATCACATCACTCACAAGTTAGTAATAGCGACGAAGAAAGGTTAGTTTATACTATAAACTATTTTGTAAATTAATATGTCTGAAGTAAAAATAATACCAAATTTAGTTTTCAAATATAATTACGAGCCTGGCTTTGATATTAAAAAATTTAACGAGCATCTCAATGAATGGGGTGTAAGTAAAGAAACAGTTTCTGAACGTGATGGTGGAGTAACTACAGCTGGAAATAATGATAATCCTCACGAATGGCCATCATTAAAGCCATTTATGGATTGGCTTAAACCTAAAATAGAAATTGCCCTTAACGAATGGGACGTTGCATACAACTCATGGTTTATATCTAACAGTTGGGTCAATCGACATCCTAAAAATAGTTGGACAGATGCCCACGAACATGGTTCAGGATCAGTAGTAGTTTCTTGTTATGTTAAGCAACCCTCTAACGGTGGTAATATTATGTTTGAAACATTATTACGCGAACGTTGGGTAGCTTATTCAAGAGAAAATAAGCGTAGTAATATTCATGACTATTGGAGAGAAGTTTCAGTAAATACAAATGACGTACTTTTATTTCCAGGATGGATCACACATAAAACACAAACTAATCAAACAGATGAAGATCGCATTGTGTTTACAATTAATGTAGGGGCTGTATTACAAAATGCAACTTGGAAAACTAGTGATCTTCATATAGAACAAAAGGTAGAACACAATGGACTTAGATAAAACAGTAGACTCAGAGGATAATACAGTTGATGCTGAAAAGACTGCGGCAGAAATTGAAGTAGCTATAGCAACTATCATTGAAGAAAAATTGCAACCTAGTGTTGCTATGCATGGTGGTGAAATTAGTTTAAAAGAATGGGACCACAAAAATGGTATTGCAACGATTTTTATGTCAGGTGCTTGTTCTGGATGTGCTATGTCAACACAAACATTAAAGATGGGTGTTGAAAATACACTTAAACATTACATTCCAGAAGTAAAATCAGTACGTGGTGAAGAAGATATGAACTCAGGGGTTGATCCTTATATGTCTTATCAGGCATATAACCCATTCAGAAACGAGGAATAACTTTAATGGAAGGTAGTTGGCAGTTTACATCTGCACTTAACTTATGGGTGGCTGAGACTTACTATCCTAAATGGAAGGATCTAGAAGAACTTTTTATAGACAAAGGTCCTGATCAAAGTTCTGAAAAAACTATCTTTAATGGATGGCAATTTGATACAACTGAAAAAATAAAAAAATATAAAATAGATGAATGGGTAACAAACTTATTCCGTAAACGTAACCTTCCTATTAAAAATATAAGAGTAAACCAATCGTGGTGCATATTATATGAAGATGGAGGATATCAACATTTACATTGTCATGGCCCAACATTAATTAGTATGGTAATACATTTAGACTCACAACCATTACTATGGTCAAAAAAAACAGAGTCTAATGTTGTAATTAGTAGTGATGGTAATAATAAAGTAGTCGGAAATTATGGTATGTTATATTCAATAATGCCAAGCGGACACAATGAAATGATTGTTAATAACTATGCACCTAAACCTGGCCAATGCATTATATTTGATGGCAGAGTATTTCACGGAGTATATCCTTGTAAAGCAGGCCGAAGAACTGTTATAATAGATTTTGATTTTGATTATCTAGACCCGGATGAAACACATGGTTAAAGAAGCATCAATTAAAAATCATGTAGAATGGGACGGGTTTCTTAAAACAAGTAGAGCTGAAGATTTTACAGGCGACAATTATTATGGTACTAATACTAACCAATTTATTATTGAAACTGAATATCCTAATTGGAAAGAATGCTTAAATGTATTTACTGAACCAAACTATAGTGAAAAAACTGAATATCCTGATCGCACACAATTTAGTATTAATCCAGAATTAGTATCTGAAAAGATAACAAGCTGGGTTATTAATAAAGTAAAAGAACACTTAAAACATATTGATAACATATATCCTTTCGAGTCGTGGGCAATTGACTATAAAGATGGAGGATATCAAGCAGTACATAATCATACTAAACAGCCTAGTTTAATTAGTATGATAATGTTTTTTGATACAATAACAGATGCACAAAAAATACAGCCAACGGATGGTTGTACATATACATTGATGCCTCATACTGATGGTGAGCAGATGTGTTCTCATTTTAATCCTTATCCTGGAAAAGTTGTTATTTTTGATGGGAAAGTATATCACGGAACATATCCTTGTAAAGCACCGAGAAGGTGTTTTGTAGTTAACTTTAAGTATGAATATGTTACTATGGAGCCTAGAAAGTGATTACACAACGATTTGATTATACAACCCTTGACAAACAATCAATAGATGGAAAACGTTTATATGCTTGTCCTGACGGTAACCATGTTGCTAGTGTTACAACTATATTAAGCAAAACAAAAGACCAAACTGCTCTTAATGAATGGCGTAAAAGAGTAGGTGAACAAAAAGCAAACGAAATTACAACTGAAGCCGCAAGTGTTGGTACACGTATGCACAAATTTCTAGAAGATTATATAGATACTGGTGATTGGCCTGAAGCAGGCTCGAATCCTTATAGTCAACAAGCAAATGATATGGCAAAAGTAATAAAAGAAGAAGCATTAACGTTTGTAAGTGAAATATGGGGTAGTGAAGTATCATTATACCATCCTAAGATATATGCAGGCACTACAGACCTCTTAGGCGTCTTTAAAGGGTCGAATTGTATCATGGACTTTAAGCAAACAAATAAGCCTAAAAAAGACGAATGGGTTGATGACTATAAAATGCAATTAGTAGCCTACGCCCTAGCACATAACGAATTATATGGTACTAAAATACAAGAAGGACACGTTTTTATGTGTTCTAGAGACCTTACATATCAACAATTTGATGTTTATCCTGATACATTTAAAGAATGGGAGTCTAAATGGTGGGATAGAGTCTACCAGTACTATGACCGTTTCGCATAAATACTAAAAACAAGGAGTTGAAACGTGGCAATAGTACAAATTAGCCGAATACAAATTAGACGTGGACAAAAACTTACTGGTTCTGGTGTGCCACAACTAGCAGGTGGCGAATTGGGCTGGGCAGTTGATACGCAAGAGCTTTATATAGGTAATGGCTCTGTATCAGAAGGTTCTCCAGCAGTAGGTAATTCAAAAATCCTAACAGAACACGATAATTTATTTTCATTTGCTGACCAATATCAGTACCTAAAAAACGACTCAACAATGCTAACAGGTACTACACCTACAACACCTGTAACAAGAACATTACAAGATAGATTAGACGAAAGAGTTAATGTTAAGAGCTTTGGTGTTAAAGGTGATGGAATAGATTGTACTACAAAATTTCAACAAGCTATCGATCAATTATATATTAATACAGCAACTAAAGGAAGTACAACTAGCAGAGTAGTTCTTTATATAGATGCTGGTAGTTATACAATTTCTTCAAGTCTTAAGATTCCACCACACGCAAGTATTATTGGATCTGGAGCAGATAAAGTTATTATAACACAAACTGGAAATGAGCCTATTTTTGAAACTGTTAATAGTGGAAGTACTCCAGGTTCACCAGCACAGGATTCTTCGAGTACAACATTAAATCAAGCAAGATATATTCATATTAAAGGAATGACGTTAAAACATAATTCAACTAACGTAGGCTTAAAATTACAAAGTTGTCGAGAAAGTATTTTTGAAGACTTAATTATAGAAGGTGGTTGGACAAGTGGTTCGGCTCTTCTTGCTGATCAAATTGGTATTAGAATGAATTCTTTAAGTACGGCTGTTAACACAGTTAGAAATACTTTTAGAAATGTACAAGTAAAAGGATTTGCAAGAGCTATCGAATCTAAATATGATATAGAAAATAACTTATGGGACAAATGTGTATTTGAAACATTAGGTTATGGTATTGTATTTGGTGACGGTACAGTTATTAACAATGCAGGGATGCTAACTGGCCCTATTCATAACGTTATTCAAAATAGTAAATTTCAAGATATTGATAGAAATGCTATTTGGATACACACAGGTAATTTTAATACTAGTGATAATAATGTTTATGTAGATGTAGGAAACAATGGTGGTACAGAAGCTAATGCGGCTCATCCAGTTATTAAATTTTCAGTTGGTACAGCATTAAGTAATGTATCAGCAGGTGATTACTTTAGTAGAACACGACAATTATCATACGATCAATCATTAATAACAAGTTATCCATACGTTCCAGAAATTGAAGGTGAATCTGTATACGATATGGAATTTTCTTATAGAATTAATGTTGTTCAATATACATCATTCGTTAGGGTTCTTAGAGCTCCGGGTGACAGTGATCGAACAGTATATGTTGATTATATATACAGATCAACGGCTGTAGATGCAGTAAGGCAAGGAACACTAGAAATTCTAGTTAATAGATCATTAGGTACAGCTACTTTAACTGATGACCATTCCTATTTAGGTAGCTCACTTTATGAACCAAATATCACATTTAGAGCATCAGTAACTGATGAAAATGGCGACACAATAGTTGACACAATAGTCATTGAGATGTTAAACTTAACTAGTGCTGATACAGGTACAATATTATTTAAAGTGAAATATAAATCATAGTGCTTTTAGATGATTATACAGTAAAATTAAGCCAGTGGCAATGGTTACGCAACAGGCTTGAAACTAGTATTAACCCTTACCAGGAAGTAATAAACTACTATAACGCACAAAAAAAGTGCAAATTGAGTACCGATCCATGGAATAAAGCTATTTGGCCTGACCCTTGGGAACTTTTAGATTTCAATTTGTACTGTGATTTCACTTTAACACTTGGTACGTGTTACACTCTACAGTTAACCGATAGGTTTAAGGATTGTAAATTTGAGATACATATCAGTATAGACAAAGTAAATGAAGAATTATTATACCCTTTATACGTCGACGATAAAATTTTGTGTTATAATTATAATGAAGTTATTCAAAAAAACGAATTACCCACAACAATTATATCACAACGAATTTACAAGATGCCTCGGTTACAATAAATACAATATCATTTACTAATAAGAACAGTAACATAGTAGGAGATTTCAATGTCAAACGGCGTAGGAATACACATTAGAAAAAGAGACGGCAGACTAGTACCCTTAAATATAGATAAAATTCATTTTGTAGTAGAAGAAGCAGTAGAAGGACTCGCGAATGTAAGTGCTTCACAGATAGAAATGAACGCTAACATTCAATTTTATGACGGAATGAGTACACAAGAAATTCAAGAAATTTTGATCAAGTCTGCAAACGATTTAATTTCTTTAGACATTCCTAATTACCAATACGCCGCGGCAAGATTACTTTTATATCCAATTTATAAGGAAGCATTTGGTCATTTCAAACCAATTACATTACAGGAAATGATTGATAAAAATATTAAACGTGGAGTGTATGATCCTGCAATCCTAGAAAAATATTCTGTTGAAGAAATTAAAACATTAGACAAGTACATTAAACATCAACGAGATGAAAATTTTACTTACGCAGGACTAAGACAAATTGTAGACAAGTACCTTTGCCAAGATAGAAGTAGCGGAGAAATTTTTGAATCGCCACAATTTATGTATATGATGATTGCGGCAACATTGTTTGCAAACTATCCAGAGAAGAATCGTTTAAATTATGTAAGGAGATATTATGATGCGACCTCACTTTTTAAAATCAATATCCCGACGCCAGTCATGGCTGGTGTCCGTACCCCTGTTCGACAATTTGCTTCGTGCGTTCTTGTTGATAGTGATGACACCCTTGATAGTATTTTTGCTAGTGATATGTCTATTGGCAGATATACTGCCCAAAGGGCCGGTATCGGGATCAACGCAGGTAGAATAAGAGCTATCAATTCTAAAATTAGAGGTGGCGAAGTTGCTCACACTGGTATAATTCCTTTTCTAAAAAAGTTCGAGTCAACTGTAAGGTGTTGTACTCAGAATGGTGTACGTGGTGGAAGTGCTACAACTCATTTCCCTATTTGGCATTTAGAGATTGAAGATATTTTAGTCCTAAAAAATAATAAAGGAACTGAAGATAATAGAGTTCGTAAATTAGATTATTCAATTCAAATTAATAAACTAATGTACGAACGATTATTAAAGAACGAAGATATTACTCTTTTCTCACCTCACGACGTGCCAGATTTATATGAAGCATTTTTTACTGACCAAGAATTATTCCAAGAACTTTACGAAAAATATGAACGAAAGACTTCTATTAGAAAAAATAAAATTCCTGCAATGACTCTTTTTTCATCTCTAATTAAAGAACGAGCAGAAACGGGTCGCATTTATATTATGAACGTTGATCATTGTAATACACATAGTTCTTTTAAAGATACTGTTTATATGAGCAACTTATGCCAAGAAATTACATTACCTACAAAACCATTACAACATATTGATGATCCTAATGGAGAAATAGCATTATGTATTCTTTCCGCAATTAATGTAGGTAAAATTAATCAACTAGAAGAATTAGAAGGATTATGTGATTTAGCTGTTAGGTCTTTAGATGAAATTATTGATTACCAAAGATATCCTGTAAAAGCGGCTGAAATAAGTACAAAAGCACGTAGATCTTTAGGTGTTGGCTATATTGGCCTAGCACATTATCTAGCAAAAAATCAAGTAAAATATACTGATAAAAAAGCATTAACAAAAGTACATGAATTAAGTGAAGCATTTCAATATTATCTTTTAGCTTCATCAAATAATCTTGCAATCGAAAAAGGTAAGTGTGAATACTTCGAGCGTACTAAATATTCTGAAGGGTTACTGCCCATCGATACTTATAAGAAGGACCTAGATGAAGTATGCAGTATTACATTAAAATATGATTGGGATGATCTTCGTAGAAGTATTAAAGAGCACGGATTACGTCATTCCACGTTGTCAGCACAGATGCCATCAGAGAGCAGTTCGATTGTGTCAAATGCAACAAACGGAATTGAACCACCTAGAGGATACTTGTCTATTAAAAAATCAAAGAAAGGGCCTCTTAAGCAGATTGTTCCGCAGTATCAAGCATTAAGAAATCATTATACGTTACTATGGGATATGCCTAGTAATGAAGGATATATTAATATTGTTGCAGTAATGCAAAAGTTTTTTGATCAAGCAATTAGTGGTAACTGGAGTTATAATCCAACCCATTATGAAAACAATGAAGTACCAATGAGTGTAATGATACAAGATATGTTAATGACTTATAAATTAGGATGGAAGACATCATATTATCAAAACACTTATGACCTTAAAATTGATGAAACAGAATCAATACAAGAAGTTCGTTCCGAAAGCACACCTAACTCATACGAACCTGAAATAGAAACAACAACTGATAAATTAGAAGAAGAAGATTGTGAAAGTTGCGTTATATAACGTAGGATTATAAATTAACAATGGTAAAGACAGTATTTAATAGAGACAAAGTTGATTTCACTAAACAATATATGTTTTTTGGAAAAGACCAGAACACACAAAGATATGATGTATTTAGATTTCCAGAGTTTGATAAGCTCAATCAAACAATGCTTGGATACTTTTGGCGACCTGAAGAAGTAAGTTTACAAAAAGATCGTTCAGACTATGCAAACTTTAGGCCAGAACAAAAACATATCTTTACAGCTAATTTAAAATATCAAACACTATTAGATAGCGTACAAGGTCGAGGACCAGCGTTAGCTTTCTTACCTTATGTATCTTTACCAGAACTTGAGGGGTGCATTGTTACTTGGGACTTCTTTGAAACAATCCATTCTCGTTCTTATACACACATTATGAAAAATGTTTATGCAGATCCGTCAGAAGTGTTAGATAAAATCTTAGATGATAAAGAGATTTTAAAACGAGCTGTAACAGTTACTAAACATTATGATAACTTTACTAGTGTAGCTAATAAGTATTACCATAATAAAAAAGGTACAATGCGTGAAGTTAAAAAGAAATTATTCCTAGCAATGATGAATGTTAATATTTTAGAAGGCTTACGTTTTTATGTATCATTTGCTTGTACATTTGCATTTGGTGAATTAAAAATGATGGAAGGCTCTGCTAAAATTATTTCTTTAATTGCTAGAGATGAAGCAACACATTTAAATCTTACAAATCATATTCTTAAAAACTGGATGAAGGGTGAAGACGATCCTGAAATGAAAAAAATTGTTAAGGAATGTGAAGATGAAGTTTATGATATGTGGCGAGCCTGTGTTGAGGAAGAAAAAGCGTGGACTAATTATCTATTTAAAGATGGAACTATCATTGGATTAAATGAAAATTTATTACACGCTTACGTAGAATATATTGCTAACCGTAGATTAAAAGGACTAGGATATGATACATTATTTCCAGATCGTCCTTTAAATACAAATCCTCTACCATGGACACAACATTGGTTATCAAGCTCAGGAATGCAAGTAGCACCACAAGAAACTGAAGTTGAGTCGTATATCATAGGTGGCATCAAACATGATGTTTCTGAAGATGCACTAAAAGGATTTAAACTATGACATCAGTAATTTACAGTAAGCCAAATTGTCCTTACTGTGATAAAGCAAAAGCACTATTAAATAAAACACAAATTGAATATAAAGAAGTAGTAATCGGAAAAGACATAACAGTCGAAAGACTTTTTGAAGAATTTAAATTAAACGGCCAACCACAACCGAAATCAGCCCCACAAATTATTTTACATGGTAAGTATGTTGGAGGGTATAACGAACTTCAACAATATTTTGAAAACTGTGAGTTAGGGAGAAGCGATACGTAATGTTAATTGAAAAAACTTATAAAATTAATGATGTAGTTACTATTAAACTAAAATCTGGTGAAGAACTAGTTGGCAAACTTGAAGCTGAAGATGATAAAGATATTAAAGTTCATATGCCGTTAACACTTGTAGCGAGTGAGAAAGGTATAGGATTACAGCAATTTTTATTTACAGCTGATATAACTAAATCTTATACTATTAAGCACGAAGCTATTACATTAATTGCGCCAACTAAATCAGAATTTGCTGAAGGTTATAATAAACAAACATCATCTATAATTACACCCCAAAAGCCTAGTATTATTACATAATAAATACTAGTATGACAATACCAATACATAGAGATACAGATTCTCGTATCTGTGGAGCGGCAACTACGGTTGCTGGCAATGTAGATGTTTTTGCTAACAATTTACTAGTATCTGTTAACGGCGATCCTAATTCACATGGTGCAGGAGAACTAATAGCCCATTCAAATGAAGTATATGCTGATAACATTCTTACAGTAAATCATACAGCAGATACAGCCAATGCAGATAATCTTTGTCCTGTTCCCCCACATTGTGGACCGAATACTGATCAAGGATCACCTAATGTATTCACAGGAGATCCGACGGCACCTCCACCTGTGCCAATTTTAGCACCTGAAATGGTTGCGGCAATAAAGCACGTTAATACATATATTGAAACACGAGAAAATAGTCCTGAAGGAGAACCTGAAGAAGTACTAACTGAGAATGAAAAAATTGAACAAGCTAAACCTAATCATAATACAACACCAGAAATAAAAACCACACAAGCCCAAGAAACACAAGAAGCTCAAGTCTACGAAGATATATGTCATCCATTTGATGGAAAACTAGACCAACTCTTACTGGAAGCGTATAAAGGAGAATGGATTGAAAAAGGTCTTTATTACGATAAGGCCAAAATAACAGCAAAGAATACAAGTGGTGCAGTAGGTTATCCATATGCTGGTGCAGTTGGTGGTAAACATTATTACGCTAAACCAGACGGAACCCCAGACCTTGATGGCGAATTTCAAAATCAAAAAATTTTAAAAATATGGGACGACCTTGGAGGAATAAATCAAGGACAGGTTTGGGAAACAGATCAAACTGCTTGGTGTATGGGCTTTCTTAATTGGGTTTTAATGAGATGTGGATATCGATACTTACAATCATGTAGAGCTAAAGACTTATATGAAAGGCAAGCTGATTATCAATCAACAGAAATTACAGATTTTAGAGAAGCAAAATGTGGAGATATGTGTTATTGGTCTTATTCACACGTAAATTTTGTTTACTCTAACAATCCAGATACATTTAGAATGTCATTTGTTGGAGGCAATCAAGGTACAGGAAGGTTACCAGGACAGCTAACAAAAAATAATCCGGCTGGTGGATCAATTACTCACTCTTATGCTGGAAACTGCAAAAGTCCTTACAATCCAAATGGTAAGGAAGGTGGAGATGGTGCATACAAATATGGCGGCACTAGAACACACGATACTAAATTACAGAGAATTTTTAGACCAAAAAAAGGAAATTGGCATAGTAAGTAGCCATTTTAGGCGTTTTAAAGCCACTTTCTGCATTAAATAATATTAACAACCATACATAATTATACGAATAGGAGAATAAACATTATGTCAATTCATGAAGAGATAGTTCAAGCGTATGAGTCTTACTTAAAAGAATCAGAATCATTTGAACAGAAAAATGTTAAAGCCGCGGCGGCTAGGGCACGTAAGGCATTAGGTAACTTGGGCAAACTAGCAAAAGGTCGAAGAAAAGAAATTCAAGATCGAAAAAATTCCCTTTAGACTATAATTAACACAAATATAGCATAGGTAGTCAACTTGTGCTATATTGTGTTATATCTATATTAAATTATTCACAATCATTGATAAATATTTTATAAGTAAAATCAATTTACTTGAAACCACAAGGATAACATAACATTTATGAGTAGAATGAACGGAAGATTAAAATGGTTTGACGCTAAAAAGGGCTACGGGTTTATAACACCAGATGATGGCGGCAAAGATGTTTTTATTCACATTTCTGCGTTTGAAAAAGCACACATATCGAACATCCGTGACAAGATGCTAATTGAATATGAGTTAGTAGATAATCGCGGGCGTGAGATAGCTGGAAACATATCCCAACCTGATAATTTTAATAGATAATAATCTAATCGCAATTAATACTACGAAATGGAATTGGCTTACCTTCTGAGTCAACTATTAATTCATCGTTAGCTGAACCGCATAGTAATTTCTTACCATTGGTGCTTACAAACATCGTTGGTTTAATCTCATGACCATTTAAGTATCGTTTGTTATTAACGGAAACGAACCCTCGTTTTTTAATTCCTGCCATTTGCCCTCTTTCTTTATTCTAATATAAGTTTTTTAATAGATTTTTGACCTTGGTAAATTTCTGTCTCAGCCAATGATTTTATGCATTGATATTCTATGTTTTTTGAACTGCCAGAACGCATAGCAATTCTTTTTCCTTTTAAACATTGAGACATTGTATCTTGTATTCTATGTTCTTTTATCTCACCATTAACAATCATTAATAATCCTATTACCATCTCTATCATTAGTGACTCCCATTTGCTCTTACTTTATCCTTTAAAATTTCGATATCATTTAGAGCTTTTTCTAATTGTTTAGTTACAAATTCTATGTTAACTTTGTTGTGCATCATATCTTCTATTCTAACTTCGATCTTCTCAACTGTTTTATATAAATCCTCAAGTAACATAAATTGTTCTTGATCAGTAGGTAATTGTTCGGATTTCTTAAGTAGATCAGCTTGGAATAGCTCTCTTGATGTTTCTAGACTTGTAAGTCTAGCTGTAACCTCTGTATATGCAAAGATACCCATGGCTACTGCTACAATGATGCCAATCATGTTTTTTATTGGCATACTTATAGATGTATTATCTGATACTTTCATTTTTGCCCTCTTTTTCTTTATTTCATTTCAACAGTTCCACCAGCTTCAACTAAAGCAGTTTTACACGCTTCAGCTTTATCTTTGTCTACTTCTTCTAGTACAGCTTTTGGTCCTTCTGCACAACCTTCAACAAAGTTTTTGGCTTCTAATAACCCTAGGTCCATAAACTCTCTGACCTTTTTAAGAACAGCAATTTTCTTATCAGCGGCAAACCCTGTTAACATTACCGTTGCTGTATCTTTAACTTCTTCGACTGGTGCTTGTACTTGAGCGGGTTGGCTCATTAAAGCATCTAAGTCTAGCCCCCATGCCTTTTCTAACTTCTTAGCTAGTTCGCCAGCTTCAACAACATTTAAGTTGCCCAACTGTTTTACTAATGTATCTAAATCACTTGACATTGGATCCTTTTTAATGTATAGTTATCCATATACGAATAAATACTGGTGAAATTAGATGTACAACCGGAGATTTGATATGGAAATTGAATTTATAGAGGCTCGAGATGAAGAGCCTGCGAGTATGGTGCAAAGGGAAATTGGCTAAAGTTAAACCTTTGATGCCCTGGATGTTAAGAGCTTATATACTTTGGAGTATAATAGCCGACCTTACCCTCTTGGGTGGAATACTATATCTTGCCATTTACGGTGTACCTTTCTAATCAGCACTTGACCTTTCTATTATATTGTGTTATAAATATACTTGTTAACGTTGAAGCTACACAAAGCTAAACAAGACGCGGGTTCAATTCCCGCCACCTCCACCAAATTGGAGCATCCGCGGAGTATATATTTTCCGCAAGTATACAGTCCGGGGGTGAACTGGGATCGATTGGTAGTGTATAGTGTACGTGGAGTTGCCCGTAAGACACGACGGCCTCAACCTAGCGGTTGTTGGAATTAGTTCGAACACTATAAATGCTAACTTAAAAGCATCAGGTAATGTAACCTTTGTTGATTTCAAAGCGAAATTACCGACAAATGAACAGGTGTTTGCCTTAGCGGCATAACTTGTACGGAGTTTGACCTACTTGGCAACAGGACAGGTTGGGATTGGGCCTTCGGGCCCAATCTTTTTTCTTGACATCCTTCATTAAAATGCTATATAATAATAGTACAATTTATTTTGTATGTGGACCGCGGTCAATAGACAACCGGCACGTAAACCTTTTAAACGGAGAGATACGATGCAATGGAATAAACCAAAGTTCGTAGAGGTATCAGTTGGATTAGAAATTAATTCATATGCCTGTGCAGAATTATAATTGATACATTTTGGGTCATGCTTAATTAAGTGTGACCCTATTATTTCTTTTTTAAATAATCTTTAGCTATGTCGTACCAATACACACCACTATCGCGAAGCAATTCATTAGCAGTACGTAATTTTTCTAATCGTCTGCATAAAACACCAAGTTTATATTCACTTAATCGTTTATCGTCTTCGCATAATATCGTTAGTCTTTTTAGAACATCATCAATTGCAGGGCAAGTGATGTCGGGAACTTTTGGCGCATTTCTTTTGAGTCTACGCCACTCAGCGTTAGTAAGGGTCATAGCACCCTCCTTTAGGTTTGCATTATTATTTAAAACCAGTTGTAAACAACTTATGTACTCTTATTATTAAATAATTTGGAGATTAGAATGATAGATCATAATAATAGAATTTGTATTGAAAAAGGATGTGATAAGTTAGGACAACACATGGGGCTCTATCTAAAAGATGGTACTCCTAGACGTAGAAACAGATGTGACATACATCATAAGATTAATATTCAATACGGTGCTGGATTATATATGGGCCATCGAAAAACCTACTGTGAAAATAAAGATAAACGGTTAGGATTTAAATGTACAACTAATGTTATTTGGCAAGGAATGTTAGATGTAGATCATATAGATGGAAACCATAATAATAATCATCCAGATAATTTGCAAACACTTTGCAAATGCTGTCATGCGTATAAAACTATTATAAATGAAGACTGGAAAAAATCGGTTGACAATAACTTCGAAAAGTTATATAATGCTTAAATAATGAATGGGGCTGTAGCTCAGTTGGGAGAGCATCTGATTTGCATTCAGAGGGTCGCAGGTTCAACTCCT
>MDTE01180365.1_pt1 | contig 22436 bp, 17 predicted proteins | sample 811231 | NCBI WGS metagenome assembly MDTE01 (sample SAMN05326651, study PRJNA326480) | marine metagenome | isolation source: seawater | place: Indian Ocean: Red Sea | collected 2010 | reverse complement strand
TCTAGCTCAAGGTCAGGAGAAACACCCGGAGCTATTTGCCAATCGTGCACTTCCCTTAAGTGCTGATCTATCACCGAAACTCGGTTCTTCACATAAAATTCCAGAAATCGGTATCGAAGCGTACTTCGCCCAAACTCCCAACCTGACCTGTCGAGTTGGTGGAGAATCAGGTACTGGTGTATAAAACGCTCCTGCTGCTCCAGGGTGTAGTACGCTTCGCCACGTCTATCAAAGCCGGGTTCATATAGCTTACGAGCCCGTGCTGAAATTTTCCGCCTCCGATTCAAGAGTCTCGTTGCGTACTGTAAGGTAGAGCTGAACGCGTTCTCGACTGGAGAATTGACAACATCCAGTTTTTCCCTGGCAAGCTCCATTCTCAACTCGTCCCCATATTCACTTGGATCAAGAAGCTCACTGCACTTGATACACCAGAGCCCGTGAGAGTGGACCTGGATATAACGGTTGAGCTCCGGAAAGTCCTTCGGATACCTGTGCGAGAGAATACGCCAACCGATCTGAAACGCACGCTCCAGATTGTGCAGCGCTTGAATCCTTGATCGGATGCGGAAGGCTTGTTTGGTATACCCGGCTGTTTCAGTAGCTTCCTGAAACTGTCGCATTGCCATCCAAACGTCAGATCCAACGTGCATGGTCGTTGGGAACTTCTGTCGTTCCCGCTCCTCAAGGGCGTCCTCGCCCTCCCATCGGTCATCCACATACTGACCTTTCCATTCATAATAGTAGACAAACATTCGTCTACCTTCAAAAACAGTGATGCCGTACCCGTGACGACGGCCATTTGCCCATTCCCCAACGTATCGCTGGTGCAACGAGAAATTCATAAAACCTCTGCCGTGTGGTTTTCCCTGACGCCACTCGCCAACATAGAATTTCCAGAGCTCATCATAGGCCATGACACCAAGACCTTCGGGCTGGCCATCAACAAGTTCTCCCAAATACTCCGGTTCAGATCTTTTCGTGCGTGGGTTCCCCAAGGAGGAGATGAAATTCCGCAGAAGTAAATATGTGCCTTTGTGTTCGTCTACAGAAAAAGAAATACTGCCCGATTTGAGTCGGTCAAAAAGATCACTGAGTTCATAGCGCTTGATGGACATTTTCGGAATGCGTTCCTAACTGTTCGTTGTTTGTGGCGCGTAATGTTGGAAGATCTTCATATCCCTGTCGACGATAATATCCTATACACATATAAGACCCGAGAGTTCTCTATCAGCCGAGCGACCACTTCGGAACCAGTTTTTACAGCGATCTGGGATGGCGCCGAATTAAACCTCATCGTTAATAAACCTCCAAGCACGCAGCTGAGATAGGAGCTGTAGGACATTTATTTCATCCGGAGGCAGTGCTGCAACACTCTTAATATCTTTAAATATTTCATCTGTAAACGGAGCCCCCACCGAGTCGTTTGAGTCATCGCTGGTGCCAAAAAATTCTTGATATGAGATAAAAATACCGTTTTGATCAAGCAGTAACATTAACGGCTTAATCTTTTCGGGATCGCTGGTGATGATCGTGGCACCGCCCCCGGTATATTCGCCGCATCTTCCTCCAAGCTGCTGGCTCTTAATGTATCGGCATACCCTCGGGCTGGAAACGGATTCCCACCATAAGATCTCCACTGCCGTTGTATCTTCGAAGCCCGGATTAAGGTTGGCTTGTCGCTCAGTTACTTGATTCAACCACTTCCTCGTGGCTTGGATATCAGCCGGCTCAGTCCCCCATTGTGCCAATTCCGACCGAAGTGCTTCATCGTCTTCCATCACATATAAAATTGCTCGTAAAGCGGTGAGCAAATCTTCAACCGAGATAGGTAGGATTCGATACCGGTGGACAGTGTAAAGATCGTCTTGCCACTCATATTGCTCATTTGGTGCAGCCAACGAATCGGGGCTGGTACAGTAGTATGAATCTCCTACTTTGGTATTCATAAACCGAAGTCCTTTCGCGTACGTCGTATTGATCTCCTTGACGACACATCGATCTCCGAGCTCAACCCAATACATCTGCTTAATATCCTCTGCGTACTCCACACTCAAATCGGACTCTACTATGCCATTCCAATGCCCGAGCAGTCGTGTGTCGGCAGACGAATCGGAGAAAATAATGGGTTGAGTCAGGTAAACCTCGGTGCATCCTGCCAACGCCAAAGCAGTCATGAGAGTACAAAGCCTGATTGCAACCGCTGCCGAGAACCGCAATCTGGAAAACCATCGTTCTTGATAGTGCACCTTGATGTCAAGTATCCGCGATTTAGTATTACTCAAATCAGTTTAGTCCAGTTATCGTATCGTCGACAAAAGGTATGTGATGGACAGTATTACGCTACAGATTCTTAACTCTTCGGAGGTTGGCCACCGACTGGGGTGTATATTAGAGGCGGTCCTTTCTCACGACTGCCAAGTTCCTCCTCAAGCATCGCTATTCGCTGTTTCATTTGGTCTTGCAAAAGATTTCCTAGTGTTAATGCCTGCTTGAGTTTTACAGGATCATTCCTATACTTTCTGTGCAAAGCCATTTCCGCGTCATGCACAAATCGCCTGCTGGTGCAGGTCCATAACCTCACCAATTCATCTTTTATTTCCTGATTTTCAAGGTCAGAAGGTGACTTTTTGAAATCGACCGGCAAATCATGGTCCCTTTCTGGCGTGTCTTGGGAATTCGAGCGCTTTTCAAGTAACTTACGTTTGCTTTCGTACCATGCCTGGTACGCTTTGAGTCGTTCAGGTTTTATAGCTTTCACCTATGCCCTTTTCTCGCTTTTTCTTTATTCTGTATTCGGTCTTTCGTTAACAGCATTAAAGAAAGGACGAATACTGGATTGATCCGGCTAATATAGCCCACCACTGTGCAAAAATTATGGACTCAAACTGACAATGGCGTGGGTTTTAGCTTATTTGTTGATCCTCTTACTGCTCTTGATTTCGTTTGGATCTGGCTATTAGTACTGAAAGAAAAAGGAGATTAAACCCTTCGCGGAAAGATACATTCGAAACCGTGTTGGACACGAGGGGGATCTTGATACGGCAAGCAAAAGACTGGGGCATACCAACCCATCTACTACCTCAAAATACTACCGAACTGAGGTGGTGAGCACCGTAAATCCTGTGGAAACCAAACACTGATTTAGAATTATATGAGACAACCCCCTATTTTATGAGACAAAATGATTCTAGGAAGTTGTCGTAAGTGTTTGATTTTGTTGGTAGCGGGGGTAGGATTTGAACCTACGACCTTCGGGTTATGAGCCCGACGAGCTACCAGACTGCTCCACCCCGCACCAGGAAAACCGACATTTTTTGGACTTTCTAAAACGCCGATTTTAATTAAATTCTATATAACGCCATAGGAATATATAGTTCTACACCTTTTCGTACACTTCTTTACTGCTCACAACTCTCACACGTTATGTCGGATCAAATAAGGTAGCGTGTCCGCTGACTGGACTTACTCCACCTTATTTAACTTTTCTTATCACCGTAATCTTATCATACAAGCTGGGATGTTCTCCAATTAACCAAACAATCGGCTTCCATTAGCTGGCCCGAAAATACCTATAATTCAACAATCTAACGTGTGATCCCGCTCCCATTCACTGATAGCAGCACTGTAACTACGCCAATCCTGATGTTTAAGCTTGGCATAACTGTCAATTAGCTCCTGGCCAAGACCTAAACGTAATACCTTACTTTTTTCAAAAAGTCGAAGGGCATCTAGTAAATTTGAGGGTAAGCGTCGAACATTCTTAAGGGTATGGCCATCCGTGTACATATTTATATTTAATGGCTTTCCAGGATCGCGTTTATTAGCGATACCGTCAAGCCCTGCGGCTAGTACGCCCGCTTGAAGCAAGTAGGGATTCGCCGCACCATCCATTAGTCGGAGTTCGAAACGCCCAACATCAGGAATTCGAACCATGTGAGTTCGGTTGTTTCCTCCGTATGTAATGGCGTTGGGTGACCAGGTGGCACCAGAGACTGTAACCTGGGCATCAATACGCTTGTAACTATTAACAGTTGGGTTAAATATGGCTGCTAAGGCATCGGCGCTATGTAGGATTCCACCCAAGAATTCATAAGCTATCTTGGAAAGACCGAGGGTATCTCGCGAACTATAGAATAAATTTTTATCGCCCGATTTATTCCATATAGAGACATGGGCATGACAGCCATTACCTGTGAGGTTTGAAAACGGCTTAGGCATAAACGTTGCTCGAAATCCATGATTTTCTGCAATGGTCTTAACCATGTATTTAAAAAATACATGGCGATCAGCGGTTATAAGAGCATCGTCATAATCCCAGTTCATTTCGAACTGACCATTTGCATCCTCATGGTCATTCTGATAGGGATTCCAACCTAAAGCAATCATACAGTCACAGATCTCACTGATCACATCATAACGGCGCATCAATGCAGATTGATCGTAACAAGGTTTGTCCTGTCTATCATTAGAATCAGATAGAGATAGGCCATCGGGACTAACTAAAAAATATTCGCACTCGACCCCCGTCTTCATTCGATAACCTTGCTTTGCTGCGAGTGCAATTTGCGCCTTAAGCGCTACGCGCGGCGACGCATCTACAGGTTTTCCGTCCATAAAAAGATCGCTAGCCAACCAGCCCACCTCAGGCTTCCAAGGTAACTGAATCAGACTACTAGGGTCCGGTATAGCAAACATATCTGGATGAGCTGGCGTCATATCCAACCAGGCTGCGAATCCAGCAAAGCCGGCACCTTCCTTTTGCATATTCCCTATCGCACTAGCAGGCACAAGCTTGGAACGTAGTACTCCAAACAAATCAACAAAACTGATTAGAAAATATTTGATTTTCTTTTGTTTCGCAACAGTCGCTAGATTGATTGCCATAGATTGTCTCCTCTTCTAAAGTGTAGTCTGCAATAAAAATCCTCTGTTTTTAAATGGAACAATCATCTCATGAGTCTGAATTAGACTCAACGATGAACGAAAGAAAACGAATAGGTAAACGAATAAGATCTTCAGGGCCATGAGGACCATCTGAATCAAAGTATAGTGAATCTCCCACGTTCAATGTATAAACATGAGAGCCATGCCGGTACATCATTTCTCCCTCTAGCATATAAATAAACTCAACTCCTTCATGTTGAAATAGAGGAAACACATCCGATGCTTCTGAAATTACAATTAGGTAAGGCTCGACTCGCATCGACCGATCCCCAACGGAATGACCAAGAAGATGATACTGATGACCGGTGCTGGTGCCGCGCCGATCAATAATCAGCCCTTTACCCGCTTTCACGAAAGATGCTTCGCGATCCTGTTCGTACTTCCTAAATAAAGCCGTTACCGGTACGTTTAGCGCACCGGCAAGCAATTGTAAGGTTGTAAGTGATGGTGATGTCTGGCCATTTTCAATCTTGGAGAGCATTCCTGGTGATAAGCCTGATTGACGAGCGAGATTTGCGATAGTCATGCTAAGTTGCACCCGGTAAATCCTAACCTGTCTACCGATCGCATCCTCAAGCCTGTTGCCTTTTTCCATAAAGGGAGTTATTGGCTCAGCATCAAGGGCCTCAAGTGGGTTTCCCGAAGTCATTGGATTATTGACCTGTAAATTCTGTCGCCACATTGTGGCCAGGTACGGGCACTCCGGTCTTGGCGCTGGTTTTAAGAGTCACACTCCGAAGATCCTCTGGTTCGAGGTTATGAAGTCGCGTTTTTCCGGTGCAACGAGCCATCATAGATGCTTCGCTCGCATTCGCATTAAGGATCGCTTTCAACGCTTCCGCGCGCTCATCTCTCGTCCGATCTGACTGCCAACAAATCTCGTTGTTGTCAATTTTACCGCCCATTGCAAGCGCCGCTGTGACGCCATAAACCACCACGGTAGCTCCCATAGCAATTAACCGAGCCGCATCAGTTCCAGACCGAACGCCGCCACTAAATAACAGCATAAGTGCTTCTTCTTTTTTCCACTTTCGAAGCACATTAACCGTCATCGATAAGAGCTCAAAATGCGGTTGCGTTATTAATTCACTGGACCAAGCACCATTATCACCGGTGCTGTCAAGAACCAGTAACTGACAACCCGTCGCAAGAGCAAAATCAACTGCTGGCTCAATTTCTATAGGAAATTTAACACTAAGACCCTTTAGAGTATCGGCAGGAAAAATCACCTCGTCTTCTTTCAAACCATAACGCCATGGTAAGATGTGGCCAGATGCATCTGGGTCAGCTGCCTGATCAGGCTTTAGGATTTGTAGCCAGTTGATTTTGGAATTGGGTTTAGAGCCTCCTATATAACCTACCCCAGTCTCCTCTATCGCCTGCCAAGTGGCTCGTTTAACTTCTTGCGGTGCATCATCAAAACCACCAATGAGAAAGGGTTGTTCCAATCGGAAATGAGCGCCAACTTCAATATCAATGCGACACGCTTCGCGGTAAGGGTCAATAACCAAGCGCGAGAGATTAGCCGGTAAAAAAACAAGGTCATCAAGAGAAGCTGGACGTTGTGGCGGGTAGGGGTTTTCACGCGGTTTAAGCCGTCTTTCTAACATCGCTTGATGTTTGTCCAAATCGTCTGGATGCGTGCGCGCCATCGAAAACAGGTCTTCTCTATGGCGCACTGAATAATCTGTGGATCCAGTTTCTGCATCGCAACGATAACAGCGAGCCGCTTCCCGCATAGCCGCCGATTCATCATAGGTGTCTTCAATTTCAGGAAAAGTTTCGGGCTCATCACCAACGCCATGAAATATAGGCTCTTCCAATCCAAGCTGTTCCCATTTTAGATCCTGAGCCACCGCTACTCGTCGAGTACGGTACGGCGTTCGATACGCTATGGGTTGATCAATCTTATCCAGTGCTGCCTGAATGTAATAAGCTGCTCGTTGTCCATGATGCATAGCCATTACAATAGTTGATCCCCCAAATGCGCCGTCACCAGCGGCAAAGACTTTAGGATCTTTTGTCCGCATACTTGCGAAATCTGTTTGTACTCGGTCTAAATCTATGAACCCTGCTGAATCCAAAACTTTGTTACCCGCTTTTTGCCCTACAGCCGCGATTACCATTCCGCCGGAAATCTCAAAGTCGCTGTTCTCAACAATAACTGGTGAGCGTCGTCCGTCTTCTTCGAGCAAACCTGGTTCGGTTCGCACACATTGCAGCAATAGGTTATCTCCCTCAGCCCTAATGCCTGTCTGTAGGGTGCTGTAAATGAATTCGATGCCTTCTTTTTGTGCATGATGCAGTTCAATCTTTCGCGCAGGAATTTCATCCGGCCCCCGACGGTAAACTACTTTCACAATCTTGCATCCCGGAAGTCGAAGCGCAGCTCTAGACGCATCCATGGCGACGTCACCACCACCGACTACAATGACGGTATGAGGTAACGTAGGGCGCTCACCATCATTAATTCGGCGAAGAAAACTCACGCCATCTTCCACATTGGGGTGATCTTCACCGAAAACACCCATGGGTTTTCCCCACCACGCACCAATGGTTAGTAACACAGCATCGTGGCGCTGTTTAAGTTCATCCAACATAACGTCACGACCAAGTGCAGTGTTAAGGTGTACTGTGAGGCCTGGGCACTGATGCTGTAACCGTTTGATATCCTCATCGATAATACCCGATGGTAATCGGAAGTGCGGAATACCCCAGACCATTGTGCCACCAATTCGGTCAGTCATTTCATATAAAGTCACTGAAAATCCTGCCTTGCAAAGGTCAAATGCAGCGGTCAGGCCGGCAGGGCCAGACCCCACGATCCCAATGGATTCTGAACGAAAAACCATGAACTGAGTCTTTGGAAGATCGTACCCCAGTTTGTCCATCACAAAACGCTTTAGATTACGGATCTGAACTGCGCCATCGCTGGCCTCCCGCCTACATGCAGGTTCGCAAGGCGCGTCACATACTCGCCCACAAATTGAGCTCAAAGGATTAGTCGCGGTGATAGCCTCAAAGGCCTCATTATATTTTTGCTCCCAGATGAATCCGATGTAAGATGGTGCGTCGGTGCCTACTGGGCAAGCCACCTGGCATGGTGCTGGGACATAGTGTGAGTCTGCGGTATCATCAGGAAACCCAGGCGGCGATACTGGGACACTAATCCGGTCAAGATCATAGACGCTCATAACGACACTCCTACTTCCAATGAGGCTGCGTCAGTCATCACTGGCTCATAAGGTAATCCAGTAATGTTGGCGGCCTCTGGCGTTAGCGCCACAAGATCGTCGCGATTCAAGTGTCTAACATTATCGTAGCCCAGAGCCAGAGTAATAGCGGCAATTTGCCAACGCACGCTCTCAAGAAAGCGGTGAATATTGCCCGCTTCAACTGTGGATTGGTAACGCTTTTCGTGCTCCGGATCTTGAGTGGCGATACCTGTCACGCATTGCCCTACATGGCACTGCATGCAGGAGATGCACCCTCCAGCAACAATGACAGATGTTCCAAATGCGACAGCGTCTGCACCCAGACATAGTGCCTTGATAGCATCGACACCATCTCGAAGACCGCCCATCAGTACTAATTGGATCTTATCTCGCGCGTCAATTTCTTCAAGCGCCTCGATAGCTTCAATGATTGCAGGTAACGTCGGTATTCCGACATTATCAATGACCTCAGCGCTTCCTGCGCCAGTTGAACCCTGCATGCCATCAAGCTCTACGAAATCGAAACCATCCTTTGACGCGATCTTGATGTCATCTCGGATGCGTCCAGCACCGAGCTTGACACTTACCGGCACCTGATAACCCGTCGCCTCCCGAAACTCCTCTACCTTAATTACCAAGTCATCAGCACCTAGGATATCCGGGTGCCGAGACGGTGACCGAAGATCAATACCAGCAGGGATGCCTCGAATTTCAGCTAGTTCAGGTGTCACCTTCTTCGCCATAAGCTGCCCGCCTAGACCCGGCTTGGCTCCTTGAGAGATATAAATTTCCAAAGCATCAGCACGACGAATATCATGAATATTCCAACCAAGGCGACCACCCAAGCATTGGAAAATTAGTTGCCCAGCCGCATCACGTTGTGCATCGCTCATGCCGCCTTCGCCGGTATTTTCGGCAATACCCGACATGGCTGATGCCATCGCAATCGCATACTTGGTTGACCGGCTCAAAGCGCCGTAACTCATCGGTGCAATCATTACAGGCATACTCAATCTCAAAGGTTGAGCACCATTTATTCCACCAATCTCAGTAGCCATATATACTTTTTTTATGACATCTCGATCTATGACGGAGGTAGCAAGATGTTTTCGGAAACCGATATCGCTTAAGTGCGGTAATGGTCGAGCGCCACCGTAACCTCGAATGCGATACCGCCCACTCTGTGCCTTTATGGCAATGTCCTCTTGAACTTTAGGATTCCAGTAATCTGAGTCTCCAGAAAAAGTATGGAAGGGAATACTGCGCACTGGCATTTCGGTTGAACCATAACGTAGTTTTTTTCCTGCATTAATAATCTTAGAAAACCCTTTGGGTGCTTTGATCTCGTAACGATCAAGAAACTCATTGATGCCTTCCATTTCCGCCTGTTCAAGATCGGTCAGCATCGCATCAGAGCCAAGGTCTTTAACTTTGCCAGCAACAAAAATTTCGCCACTTGACATGTCCTCACCGACCCGTTCACCCGAATCACCTAGAATGATGATGGTGCCGCCATACATCATATAACCTGCCATAAAATTCGCGTTACCCACACAACACAAGGTTCCAGCTTTCATGACCTGTCCAGCACGGGAGCCCATATTGCCTCTGATCACAATCTCGGCACCTCGAATAGCTACACCGGGGATAGCTCCAGCATTTCCTCCGACAATAACAGATCCACTGTACATATTGTCACCAACACCCCAGCCAACATTATGAGAAATATTGAAATGCGCTTGATCAGAAAGACCGGCACAAAAGTAACCAGCTGATCCTTTAACAGTAACATTGATTGGAGCAGTAAGACCAACACCGATGTGATGACGAGCATCAGGATTCAAGATCTCGATATCTTTCTCGGTCTCCGCTAATACCCGTAACTGAGCATTCGCATCACGGACACTTATCGCTGCTAAATCGAGCGAGACCATGTAGCGTAAGTGCCTGGTGCAGGCTCATGGGTATTCAATGCACGACCTGGAAAAAGACGGTTCAACGAGACTTCTTCAGATGCGATAGCAACCAAATCATCATCCTCGTACATAATCATTGGTTTAGCTGCAAGGCGATCTTTTGCGTATCCAATTTCATCCTTGGTCGAAACTAGAAAAGAAAAAGTACCATCGAGATCATCGATCGATGTCGACAAAGCGTCTTGAAGCTTTATTCCTTTTGCTAGTTTGTCGGCAAGATATACAGCAATCAGTTCACTGTCATTGTCTGTTGTAAATACAAAACCACGCTGCTCCAGGCGACGGCGCATCTTCCAGTAATTGGTAATCTGTCCGTTGTGAACAATTGCGACATCAGCAAACCCAGTGGCCCAGAATGGATGTGACGCCTCCGGCTTTACATCACTTTCTGTCGCTAATCGTACATGCCCCAAACCATGTGTGCCATGAAATTGGTTGACATGATAACGATCATCCACATCGTAAGCGCTACCAACGTCTTTGACAATCTCTAAACTAGTGCCGATTGAAATAACTTTGGCAATTTGTTCCAATCCATATGACAATTTTTGAACATCACCATCGTAGTGGATAGTCACATTGTAATTATCCCATGCATGGGATTCGTCTTCGATCGATGCGCCGAGCTCAATGAGTCTCCGCCGAATTGGTATGATAAAGGATTCAACCTCTGGTTCAACCATCGAATCAATGAAGAAACGGAGTTTCAAGCGTCCCGAAGGCTCTGGAGAATAAAGAGCGAATCCTGTCGAATCTGGTCCTCGATGCTGACAACCATCAAGCATCCGTATCAGAGCCTCACCAGTTTTGAAATCCTGACTGCCTTTCCGATACATCAAACCTGCAATGCCACACATAGATGTCTTCCTTTTTTCGCGCATTTAATGTTTATCTGAGATTACGCCTAACCCACAAAAAATTCAACTAGTGGAAAGATTGTTTCCTTTGAGGAAAGGATACAATAAACCCTTCCTTATGGATGTTACTGGCCCCGGATCAATTTTTGAATTTTTAGGGTGATTTTTTTGGTATTATCCATTTATCGGGCCTTAAACCGTTTTTTTTTGTAATAGGCTGAAACAATATTTAAAACTCCTAGACCATATCCATTATAAAAATATCTTTTAAGTTGTTGCCTCTCAAGTGTTTAGATAATACACGGGGTTCGCTAGCAAAAAAATGAGCTCTTCTAAATTAAGTAGTCATTCTTGCGATTCAAATTTAGGTATCTGTTATCGTTAACAGCCTCAACCTTCTCTAATAGTTAACCCAAAATTTAGTACAATATTGCAAATTAATGCCTTTTAAACCGATACAAACTTTAAGCCATTTAGCTCGCCGTGAAAAATGTCGACAATAGAGAAATAGATCAATTCGAAGAATTGGCTAGCCGATGGTGGGATCCAGAAGGATCATTTAAGCCTCTTCATGCAATTAATCCTCTCAGACTTAATTATATCGAAGAACATATTTCCCTGAGTGGCAAGCAGGTATTGGATTTAGGATGCGGAGGTGGCATTCTGGCAGAAGCAATGAGTGAAAAAGAAGCTCATGTTGTAGGGGTCGATGCGGCATCCGCTTCGATTGCGGTCGCAAAGCTTCATGCTAAAGAAAAAAATACAAACACCACCTATAAGCATGGTACAGCTGAAGATTTACTAGAAACGCATGAAAATTTTTTCGATGTAGTGACGTGTATGGAAATGCTAGAGCATGTACCTAAGCCAGATGAAATTGTTGCTACCTGTGCCCGTTTGGTTCGACCAGGTGGTTCCCTGTTTTTTTCAACAATTAACCGGAATCCTCGGGCTTGGTTGCTAGCGATTATCGGCGCTGAATATGTTCTAGGTCTTTTGCCCCGAGGAACTCACAGATACGATAGGTTTATCAAACCTTCAGAAATGAATGAATGGACTTCTCGCGCAGGTCTAAAGCTAAATGGTTTGATCGGCCTCCACTATAATCCCATTAGCGAGCGATATCACATTGGCCCTGGAATCGAGGTCAACTATATTGCACATTGTTTTCGCCCCACTGAATCATGAGTTTGCTCTTCCCTTTCAAACTGGAAACAAAATTTCTATCGACGCCTCCAATCACTCAGCATCCAACGCTTCATCAAGTTCAGGAATTGCTACAAATAGATCTTCAACCCAGCCATAGTCAGCTATCTGAAAAATAGGGGCATCTTCATCCTTATTGATAGCTACGATCACTTTCGAGTCCTTCATACCTGCTAAATGCTGAATAGCGCCTGATATACCAACAGCAATATATAACTGTGGTGCAACTACTTTTCCTGTCTGGCCAACCTGATAATCATTTGGAACATAACCTGCATCGACAGCAGCCCTGGATGCACCGACGGCCGCACCAAGCTTATCTGCAATGCGCTCCAACATTGAAAAATTTTCTCCACCTTGCATCCCGCGGCCTCCCGAAATCACTATACCTGCAGATGTAAGCTCGGGTCGCTCACTTGGAGTAAATTCCTGACCTATAAACTTTGTCAGAGGATCCCCTAAAATAGGATCAATTATCTCTATAGTTCCCGTGCCTCCATCCATTGGAACTGGATCAAAAGAAGTAGAGCGCACCGTAATGACCTTAATTTCGTCAGAAGACTCGACTACTGACATTGCATTGCCTGCATATATAGGCCGCACAAATACTCTTTCGGATTGGATATCACTAATGTCTGAAATTTGCTGTACATCCAAAATTGCAGATACGCGGGGAAGTAGGTTTTTACCAAATGTCGATGCTGATGACATTACGTACTTATATCGCTTGGCATAATGGACGACCAAAGGAGCCAAAATTTCAGGCAAATCGTTGGCATAAGCTATATCATCTGCCAAATAAATCGTCTTTACTCCTTGTATTTTTTTACAAATATCAGCTAGTTGGGCGCAGTTATGCCCTGCCAACAACAAGTCCACTTCATCTGTAATTTTTTGGCCAGCACTAATAGTATTCAGTGTTGAGGCTTTAATCTCAACGTTATCATGCTCACAAATAACTAGTACACTCATTATCAAATAACCTTTGCTTCGGTTTTTAGTTTATCCAACAATTCGCTGGCGCTTTTTACTTTAACGCCCTCATTTCGAGCTGGTGGTTCAAACACTTTAAGCGTCTTTAACCTAGGCTCAATGGTCAAACCTAATTCATCGGGCGTCAAAGTTTCGATCGGCTTCTTTTTTGCCTTCATTATGTTCGGAAGAGAAGCATAACGCGGTTCATTGAGTCTTAAATCAACGGTTACTACAGCTGGTAACTTTAATAATACTTTTTCTAATCCACCATCGACCTCTCTTACCACCTCGCATTTATCTTCAAGAATTTCTATATTAGAAACAAATGCTCCTATAGCCCAATTGAGAAGTCCCGCAAGCATCTGGCCAGTCTGATTGTTATCAGAATCTATTGCTTGCTTTCCGAGCAGTACTATGCTGGGTTCTTCACGGCTTACTATGCCTTTAAGTAATTTTGCAATCCCTAATGGCTCCGTAAAGGGATCAGTTTTCACTAATATGCCTCGATCAGCTCCCATTGCCAAACCCGAGCGCAGAGTTTCCTGCGCCGATTCTTCGCCAATCGTAACCAAAACAATTTCAGTTGCCTGACCTGCTTCCTTAAAACGAAGCGCTTCTTCCACTGCAATTTCGCAAAAAGGATTCATCGCCATTTTTACATTTTCCAGTTCTACACCGCTTTCATCAGATTTCACTCTAATCTTAATGTTGGCATCAACGACTCTCTTAACTGCTACTAGAACTTTCATACTTAATTCACCTTAGAATAATAGACTTGCGGTTTCCTTTTTGTCTTTCACCACGATATTTTACTTTTATCTTAGTGATATTTTATTTTCTTAATCGTTCGTTCTTGGGGTCAAATGGAGACTCAGCTATAATTTTGGCAGGAAATCGTTCCCCAAGGATTTCAACCTCTAGTAAAGTGTTTAATTCTGAATATTTACTATCTATCATGCCGAGTGCTAATGATTTTTCAACACGCCATCCATAACCTCCAGAGGTGCAGCGACCAACCAGTTCAGAGTTTGCATAAATTGGCTCTGATCCACGAGGGTCAGCATCCTCGATTTCAAATACTTCTAGCGTAACAAATTTCCATTTGAATCCACTTTTTTGCCACTCTTGCAGACCTGCCTTCCCGGTGAAATCACCTTTAGATTGATCCACAAAACGCTCTAAACCCGACTCTAACGCAGAATATTCGATTGAAAGTTCTCTTGGAATTAATCGATAGGACTTTTCCAACCGAAGCGAGTCCATAGCCCGTATCCCGAAAGGCTTCAAATCATATTTTTTTCCAACATCAAAGAGCATGTCAAATAGCGTATTTTGTTCTTCTATTGGGTGATGTAATTCCCAACCTAATTCACCAACAAAATTAACTCTTATAGCATGCGCTGTACTTTTTCCAATTTTAATCTCTTGTCCAGATAGCCAGGGGAATGCATCCGACGAAAAGTTTTTACCTGTCAAATCTTGAAGCAAACTCCGGGAATCTGGTCCAGCTAGAACAAATACACCCCATTTCTCTGTGATGCTTTCAATCTTAACATCCGTACCGTCAAATCTTGACTTAAGGAGGTAATCATAATCGTGTCTATCAAAAACCCCCGCTGAAACTAAATAAAACCGTTCATCATCAATCCGATACACCGTAAATTCAGAACGGACACCCCCTTTGGAAGTTAAAAGATGACATAAATTAATCTTTCCTCTCTTCGTTGGTACTGTGTTAGCAAATAGAGACCCTAACCATTTTTCTGCGTCACTCCCTGAAACAATTGTTTTTGAAAACGCCGACATATCAAGTAATCCAACTTTTTTGTGCACATGCAAGCATTCTTCGCCAACGAATGGAAAGTAGTTACTGCGACGAAAGCTCCATCGTTCCCTAATAGTGTCGCTTTCAGTTTCAGGCGGATGATTCGTTCCTGTGACCGTATCTCCCTTATGTAATTCCTCAAAGGGAACCTGATAGTCCTTAGGGGCAAACCAATTAGGCCTCTCCCATCCATAGATTGACCCGAAAACCGCACCCAACTCTGCCATTTTGTCGTAGCAAGGAGATTTTTTTAAGGGTCGAGCTGCCGGGCGCTCTTCATCCGGATAGTGCACCGTGAAAACCATGGAGTATGCTTCCTCATTTTTTGATATCAAATAATCTTTGGTGGCATAAGGGCCGAATCGGCGAGGATCAACTCCCATCATATCAATAGTCGGTTCACCATTAACTATCCATTCTGCAAGCTGCCACCCAGCGCCTCCTGCTGCTGTAATCCCAAAACTATGTCCTTCATTAAACCAAAAATTTTTCAAATTCCATGCTGGTCCTATGATTGGACTACCATCAGGGGTATAACAAATAGCGCCGTTATATACCTCTTTTACACCCACTTCTCCAAATATAGGAACACGCTTAATCGCTGCCTCGATATGTGGCTCTAGCCGATCCAGATCAACATCGAACAATTCATACTCTGAATTGTTCGATGGCCCATCGACATAACAACATGGGGCTCCTTTTTCATATGGACCAAGCAGTAATCCTCCGTTTTCTTCTCGCATGTAAAAAGAAGCATCAGAATCACGAAGCACACCCATTTCTGGCAGTCCTTTTTTTTGTCGATCTATGATTTGATCATGCGGTTCCGTCACGATAAATTGATGTTCAACTGGCATCACCGGAACATCTAAACCAACCATTGCGCCTGTTTGTCGTGCAAAATTTCCAGTAGCAGCTACAATATGCTCGCAGTCTACAGAACCCTTAGTTGTTTCGACAATCCATTCATTATTCTTTTTTTGTTTTATGGCGGTAACTGCTGTATTCCGATAAATAGTTGCACCTAAACTTCGTGCAGCATTTGCGAATGCTTGAGTGAGATCCGCTGGTTGAATATATCCATCATCGGGATGCTGGATTGCACCAATAATTCCATCTAAGTTGCAGAGTGGCCAAATCTCACCGACTTCATGCGGCGTAAGAAACTTTACGCTCACTCCTATTGTCTTTGCAACACCGCAATAGTAACGGTATTCATCCATTCGATCTTGGGTGGAAGCCAATCTAATATTGGATACTTGACGTAACCCAACTTCCTGACCAACTTCTTGTTCAAGTTTTCTGTATAGATTAACGGAATACTTATGTATCTGACCAACGGAGTAGCTCATATTGAAAAGGGGTAACAAACCTGCGGCATGCCAAGTAGATCCTGAGGTCAGTTCCTTTCTTTCCAACAAGATTAGATCGCTCCAACCCTTTTTTGCTAAATGATAGAGGGTGCTTACTCCGACCACACCACCACCCACGACTACCACACGAGCGCTACTTTTCATTTATTAACAATCTCCTCAACATACAAACCAATAAATCGTTGCTCCGTCTATTCTATTTCGAGAATTAACATACGTCCAATCAATTCCCTATGGGAAAACCTGTGGATTAACCGAATACGTTTTAAAACTATGAGCTAAGCCTATTGTTGTGACGTTCACAACAATAAGTCCGTCGCGAAGTGATCAGACTTTCCTGTTGAACCAAATACAATCAAAGATGTGAAATGAGAAAACCCAATGAATACTAACCGTCCACGCCGAACAAAAACAGGTGGCCGAAGAGGTCGTCAATTCCGTAAACCTCTCCAAGAATTAGCCTCTCCTCCCTATATAACTAGAAAAATTCCCGTATATGATATAGCTTCAGAAGAACTATTGGCACTAATTGAAACCAATGCCGATATAGTTCTAGAAGAAATAGGAATTGAGTTTCGAGAGGATCCTAAAGCGCTAGAACTTTTTAAAACCGCAGGAGCAATGATTGATGGTGAGAGAGTGCGCTTTCCAAAAGATATGTGCCGAGAAATTATCCAAAACAATGCCCCTCATGAATTCATTCAACATGCCAGAAACGCTAAACGAAGTGTCAAAATCGGTGGCGACAATATGGTTTTGGCTCCTGGTTACGGTTCTCCTTTTGTTCGAGATTTGGATAATGGACGAAGATACGCAACCATAGAAGACTTTGAAAATTTTACAAAGTTAGCTTGGATGTCTCCAGCTCTACATCACTCAGGAGGAACCCTGTGCGAACCCGTAGATGTGCCCGTAAATAAACGACATCTAGACATGATCTATAGCCATATTAAATGGAGCGACAAACCATTTATGGGATCTGTTACAGCTCCTGAACGAGCACTAGATACAATTAAATTAGCTTCAATCGTTTTTGGTTCCGACTTCATGAAAACAAACTGTGTTTTGACTAGCCTAATCAATGCCAACTCTCCAATGACCTATGATGCGACAATGCTAGGAGCAGCTCGAATATACGCCCAACACAATCAAGCAACCATCATATCACCTTTCATACTTTCCGGCGCTATGTCACCAGTAACAGTAGTAGGTACCTGCACCCAGATTTTTGCCGAAGCGTTAGCGGGCATGACCTTTATTCAACTCACTAAACCGGGAGCGCCTGTAATTTTTGGAACCTTTAGTAGTTCAATTTCCATGCAATCTGGCGCGCCTACTTTTGGAACCCCAGAACCAACACAGGTTCTCTTTATCGCTGCTGCTTTAGCAAGACGCTTGGGAGTGCCTTTTCGAAGCGGAGGCGGACTTTGTGCATCAAAAATTCCAGATGCACAGGCAAGTTATGAGTCCGCTAATACACTACAGGCAGCAATGTATGCTGGAGTAAATTTTATGTTACACACATCCGGATGGCTTGAAGGCGGTCTAACGATGAGCTATGAAAAATTTATTTTAGATACTGATCAGGCTGGAATGATAAATACATTTCTTGCCGGTATTGATCAATCAGAGAATGGACAAGCCATGTCTGCATTAAGAGAGGTAGGTCCAGGAAATCATTTCCTAGGATGCAGTCATACTCAAGAAAATTTCGAATCTGCTTTCTATAGATCCAGCATAGCTGATAACAACAGTTTCGAGCAATGGCGAGATGAAGGGGAGCACGATGCCGTATTCAGATCTAATAAATCTTATAAAGCGATGTTAGCAAGATATGAAGCCCCCAAAATTGATGAAGGAATCGACGAAGCTTTAACTGAATATATACGAGCGCGAAAAGCCGAAATGCCAGACGCAACCTATTAGAAGAATGAAACTACAGTAATTTAGAATTAAATTACTCCCAACATACTTTCAGCATCACTAACCTCAAATTTTCCCGATTGCTCTATATGTAAATTGGTAATGACGCTATCACGAACCAACATCGCATATCGTCCAGAACGTATTCCAAATCCCGCATCTGACAAATCCAACACTAACCCGGCAGCTTTTGTAAACAAACCTGAGCCATCAGCTAACATCTCGATTTCGTTGTTAACTCCTTGATTTTCCCCCCAGGCGTGCATTACATAAACATCATTGACTGAAATACAGGCAATCTTATCAATACCTTTAGCAAAAAACTCTGCCGATTTGGTTAGATAGCCAGGCAGATGTCGCGCAGAACATAAAGGTGTAAAAGCACCTGGAACAGCAAAAACAACTGCATTTATACCAGAAAACCATTCTAATGATGAAATGCTCTCAGAACCTTCTGGACACATTCTAAAAAGTTTTGTATCGGGCACATAATCACCTACTTTGATCATCAGTAACTCCTCTATACTCTATGGTTTTATGTTGGTTTTAAATTGGGTAACATACCACTGACTATTACTAAATACCACTGGTCGACTTTTTAGTCCATGAACTGTAAAAAATTCTTAACCTTGTCATATATATCAAATTCAAATGCCCATCAATAATTAACTGTCGGAAAAAATTTATATGCAGAAATTCATTGATCTAAGAAGTGATACCGTAACCCGACCAGTACAGGCAATGAAACTTGCAATGAAAGATGCAGAAGTTGGGGATGATGTCTATGGAGACGATCCAACCATTAATAGACTAGAGCAAACAGCCGCTGAACTTTTACAAATGGATGCTAGTTTATTTGTCAGCAGCGGTACACAAAGTAATCTGATTGCACTATTCAGCCATTGCCAGCGAGGTGATGAATACATAGCCGGGCAAGACGCTCACTGTTATCTTGAAGAAGGCGGTGGTGGTGCTATTTTGGCCAGCATTCAACCACAACCAATACCAAATGAGCTTGACGGAACTCTTTCGATCGAAAAAATCAACTCATTAATCAAACCTGACGATTTTCATTTCGCCCAAACCCGTCTAGTTTGCTTAGAAAACACTTGGCATGGAAAACCTTTGCCGCTTCAATATATCGAAAAAGTCTCGCACGTAACGCAAGCTAATGGACTCGCTCTCCATTTAGACGGAGCCAGATTATTTAATGCTGTAGTGCAGCAGAAAACGGAAGTACAAACCATATCCAAACATTTTGACTCTGTGTCCATTTGCCTATCCAAAGGATTAGGTGCACCAATTGGATCAGTCTTATGCGGATCATACGAATTGATTGCAAAAGCTCGCCGATGGAGGAAGATGCTGGGTGGCGGGTGGCGACAAGCCGGAGTTCTAGCAGCTGCTGGAATTTATGCTTTAACGAATCATATACAACGCTTAGAGGAAGACCATTATCATGCTGCCTTACTGGCAAAGTATCTCAATCAAATTGATGGAATAACAATTGAAAATGAACCCAATAGAACCAATATGGTATGGATAGAAATGCCTAAACATTTATTAAATCCTCTAAAACGATTCCTTCTAGAAAAACAAATTCTAATTAGTGTGGATGATTATCCTCTCCGATTAGTGACGCATCTCGATATTGATGAAGAATCGGTTGAGCGAGCTGGTAAAGCATTTGAACAATTTTTCCTAACACAACACTAACTGATAACCTCTTCAAAACGCAGACAATGAACCGATCTAATTCGAGAAAATATGGCTTTCTCCTTCTGCCAGATTTTACGATGATCTCGGTCTCTGCATGCGTTGAAACACTCAGGATGGCGAATCGGATAAGTGGCGACAATCTTTATGAATATGAACTATTTTCACTTGATGGATCTTCCGTGGCAGCCAGCAATGGGCTCATACTGCATCCAATCTCGAAGCTTACGCACGCTTTAAGCCCAGAAGCTATCTTTGTATGTGCAGGATTATCCTTAAACCGACAATGGGAACAGAAACTTTCGAAACAACTCACTCTTTTAACTCGCAAAAAAGTTGTCTTAGGCGGCATTTGTACGGGCAGCTATCTTTTGGCCAGAATTGGTTTGCTGAAAGGCTACCGTTCCACAGTTCACTGGGAAAACATTAGAGAGATGAGGGAAGAATTTCCCGAGCTTATTATCTCTACCGAACTATTTGAAATTGATCGAGATCGTTATACATGCTCTGGAGGTACAGCACCAATGGATATGATGCTCACCCTAATTGGTCGCCACCATGGAATCGAACTTGCGACTGCAATATCAGAACAGTTTATTTATGATCGAATCAGAGGCCCAAACGATCGTCAACGGATACCTCTAAGACAACGATTCGGAAATAGCCAACCTAAATTAATTGAAGCAGTCGAGCTAATGGAATCGAATATTGAAGAACCAATGGGTCTCGATGAGCTAGCCCAGCATGTTGGTGTTTCTAGGAGGCAACTAGAGAGGATTTTCAAAAAGCACTTAGATTGTGTCCCGACACGATATTATTTAGAATTAAGACTTAGAAGAGCTCGAGAACTTCTATTGACTACACCTCGTTCTATAGTTGACGTTGCATTTGCATGTGGTTTTGTATCACCTCCTCATTTTAGTAAATGTTATCGCGAATTCTTTAAAATTCCTCCTCGAGACGAGCGAAACAACGTAGGCATAACAAAAATCGATTTTTAGTTTCTTATTACTCTCATATTGAAGTTGATCTGTTACCTTCGCAATCTCTCAATTTTTTGAAAAACTTCTTCAGTAAAATCTTGGACTCATCAGCGCAAACTCCAGCTATCACCTTACACTGATGATGCATAAAGTTTGATTCCAACAAATTAATCACGCTGCCAGCTGCACCAAATACAGGTTCCCTAGCACCAAAAACTACCTCCTTGACTCGGGCCTCCAAGATTGTGCCCACACACATAATGCATGGTTCCACGGTAACGTAAAGTGAAGATTCTTGCAGGCGATAATTACCAATTTTCTTGCATGCCTCTCGGATTGCTCTAATCTCAGCATGCCCTGTAGGATCTGATTCTGCTATTCGACTATTATGCCCACGACCAACAATTTCTCCATCAAGAAATAGAATGGCACCAACTGGGACTTCGGAATGGGACATTGCAATACGAGCTTCTTTCAATGCTTCCTGCATTCGGGTAATGTGAAGTTTATAAGTCACCAGAGGGTTCACCTTAATTTAAATTTAAATAACAATACACTTTTATCCTTTCCTATGCTTTGGAATGCTAAAGTTTAATAATGTTGTTTACTTGGTATTACACCGCGAACCCCACCCTGGGGATTTTCTACATCACCCTTTCTTCTAGGTATCAAGTGTATATGTAAATGAGATATTGATTGACCAGCATCTACTCCAGAATTTATTCCAATATTAAACGCAGAAACTGATTCATCCTTCAGTTCAATTTTCTCTTTCACGGCTCGAAGAACTTTATGAACTGCATTGATTTCGGAGTGATCTAAAAAAAAATAGGACTCTATATGCCGTTTGGGTATTATCAATGTATGCATTGATGTTACTGGGTACTTGTCTCTTCTGGCATAGACCAACCCATCATCTAAAACAATCTCGCTCAAAGTAGGATCACAAAAGATGCATGTGTTCGGCATTTTCTTAGGCGCCTCTAATTTAATCAATTAATGCAATCTACAGTGCATCATTGTCGTATACAGTTCGACATGTCTTGCATTCAACGAAATATTCTCTCCCATCATCATTAGCTGTCGGAAAAATAGGGATGAAGAACACCGTAATCCACTCTCGGATACTGATGACATCACATTTTCGCTTCATCTCGCATTTGGGACAAATAATATAGCGTTCTGCAATTATTTTCCGTCTATCTCTGGTACTGAATAGTATTAAGAGCATTCTGATGACCAGTGTCGTCCTCGGATCAAGGATAACAAAAATATTCTTGAACGTTTAAATACAAACTAATAGTCAATTTCCGTCTATGAAGGTATTAGTTTAAAACATTTTTAATCCCTCACCTAAATCGATTCCCATCCGTGGGACATGTTTATTTTCGGACCTTGCTATTAATTTTGCTTTTTCCAATTGTAAAAAAAATATTTTTTAGA
>MDTE01108633.1_pt1 | contig 22436 bp, 18 predicted proteins | sample 811231 | NCBI WGS metagenome assembly MDTE01 (sample SAMN05326651, study PRJNA326480) | marine metagenome | isolation source: seawater | place: Indian Ocean: Red Sea | collected 2010 | reverse complement strand
GCGATGGGCAACCATTCGCCCGGTTGGGATTTATAGAGCTCCTCGAGCTCGACGACGATGCGCTCGATCTCTTGGTGACTCACGTCGACGGCGAAACCGTCGAGCATGGCGGCGCCGAAGTTTGAGTCCTCTCGGTCCGTCATGAGGCGCGGCGGGTGGGGGTGTGGGGACGGCGGGGACGACGCGCGCGGCGGCGGGACGGGACGGCGACGGCGACGGCGACGGGGACGGGGACGGTTCGGCGAGTGCGCGCGGAGAGACGCGCGCGGGGGGGGTGAAGTGGATGAAATGTGCGCGTTGCGTGGTATCTATCCATGCGTGCGTCTACGCGTGCGAGGTGAAGACGCGCGAAGACTAGAGCGCGTTCACGCGGGGTCGCACGACCACGACTCGGGCTCGTCGACGCGACACGGCGCGCACGAGAGCTCGCTCGGAAGACCGAAATCGATGGTATCGGCGATGATTGGTGTCAGGTCGAGCTCTTGGACCGATCGCGGGAACGGGAACACCTCGTGATCGCCGCTCGAGGCGACGCCGTCCGGGTCGGCGTTCGGGTCGAGCCAGGCGAGAAAACCAAAATTCGATTCTTTGTCGTCGTCGTCGTCGTCGAGCGCGTGCGCGTACACCTCGCCGCAACACGCGCACACGACGTCGATATGACCGGTGATGACGACGTCGAGAAAGAACCCGTTCGCGCCGCACGGATCGACCTCGACGTCGACGCGCGTCGTCGAAGACGTCGAGGTCAAGGGAAGATTCGGATCGTCCCTCGACCTCGCCGCGCGTCTCGCGCCCAATAACCCGCACGGAACCTCCCACGACGAGTGAAACGGTGGACGCTCGTCCTTGCCGAGGTTTGTATACGCCCCGCGTCGAAACACGACGACGCGCCGGCGACTCTCTCTCCCTCGGGTCGTCTCGGCGCGCGCGCTCGTCGACGCGCCCGTCGACGCCGCGACGCGGTCTCGCGCGCCGTCCGCACCGCGAACGACGCGAACGCTCGCGCGCGACATATCGCGCGCGATGACGTCACCACGGGACGTCGGAACGACGCGCGCGGCTCCGTGTGCGGGGTCCCGCGTTTCGAGCTCGAATCGCGTCCCGCGGCGCGCGCTCGAAATCCGTCGACGCGCCCATTCCGCTCGTTCGCGCGTCCGCGCGTCTTCACCGCTCGAGACGGTCTCGATCGATCGATCGATCGAATCTCCGAGCGATCATCCGTCTCCCGATCGCGTCGTCGCCGCGTCGCCGCTCGAGCTCGCGTTGGCGCTTCGGGACGCCCAAAACGCGTACTGCGCCGCGAAGACTCTCTCCGCGTTTCTCGGATTCTCCATCGCGCGTCTGAACTCCTCGCGCTCGAGCTCGCGTCGAAAACGCAGCGCGTGCGGGTACAGGATGAATTTCGCGTACTCGGGGCGCTCCCAGTAGGAGAGATGACGGAGAAAAGCGACGAATCGCGAATCTCTGAGAAATCCCTCCTTGGCCAAGTGATGCACGTACCGCGGATTGGCGAGCGCGCTGACGAACTCGAGCTCGAGCTCGAATCGGTCCTTATCGGTGACGCCGTCGAGTTCGGGAGGCGTCATCGCGTCGGGACGTCGGGTCGGGGCGAGGCTCGGTGTGCGGGCTCGAACGCGCGCGGCGGATTAATTACGTCCCGACGGGACGCGGACGAGCGGCGTGTGCGGTGCATTTTTTTGTTACATCGTCGATCATCCATCGATGCATCGATCCGTTCGCCCGTTCACGGTTTGATCGCGGCGGAAGAGCGCTCGGTGAAGATTTTGGCGCGCGCCTCGAGCGCGGCGACGCGCTTGTCGGCGGCGCGCGCGATCTGTTCGAGACGATCCACCTCTCCCTCGATTTGAAGAAGCGCGTCGTCGAGTCGCGGTCTGAGAGCGTCCGTCTTGGATTTGAGCGAGGAGACGAAGACGTTGAGATCGGCGGCGGCGGTGCCGATGTCGTCGTATTCGTCGGCGGCGGCTTGGTTGGCGACGGCGAGAAATTTCACCTCGGCGGTCGTCGCGTTGATCTCGGCGTTGACGACGTCGGAGACTCTGGTGAACGCGCGCGCGGCCAAGGCGCGCGTGCGCGCGGAATCGTCGATTTTTTGTTCGCCGGTGGACGTTTTCGCGGAGGGTCCGTATCCGTCGGCGCCCGCGCGACTTCTCGCCGCTCTCGCCGCGGTGATCTCCTCCTTACGCCTGGACGCCCACGACAGGGTGTCTCGAGCCTTGTGACGACGCTCGCGAAGGTATTCCTCGTCCTCGTCCGGGGGTAACTCGCCGCCTCGCAAGAAACTTCTCGCGACGCCGATGAGAAATCCCGCGTCGTTTTTCGGCAACTCGTCCGCCGACGCGTTCGATCCGTCTCGAGCGCTCTTACTCTGAATCACCTTTGACCGCTTCACCTCTAACCCACTCTCCACCTTGTGCGACAACACCTTCGCCACGCCGTCGCTGAACGAGTGTTGCCACGCTAATAACCGCCCGTCCCGGGACGTCCAAATCTCAACCTCCTCGCCGGCGTCGCCGCTCGTCGCGCACGCCGTCGCCCCTTCCGGCAATCGCTCGATCCTCTGCGACCGATTCTGATGCACCACCAACATTTCCCCACTCTCATCCATGGGTTTCCCGTACGCGCGCACCGCGTCTTTAAACGCCGCGCTCTCTCGAAACGTCTCGCTCGCCCGAAGCGTCGTCGTCCCCACCGCGTGCGCGTTTCCCGGAATCATCCCCACCCGTCCTCCTCCCGCGATCGCGCACATGTACGACCCGAACGTCATCGCCAACACTCTCGGCCCGTCTCTTTCCCCGCCGTCGCTCGCCGTCGCTCGTCGCAACCACTCGCGAAGCGCGCGCGCCCATCGCGCCGCGCCGCGTCCCTCGCTCTCCGCCCGGTGCGACGACCCGCTCACGACGATACCGTCGTACGCAAGCAGATTCTCGACGTCTGGAAGTTCACCGTCGCACGCGCGGTAGTGATGCCACGCCTCGTCGTCGCGTCCGAAGAGTTGCACGACGCATCGCGCCAAGCCTTCCCATCGATGATCGTCTTCGCAATCGATCACGGCGAAGGTTTTCGGCATGTCTTCGCGCGCGCGAAGACGCGAAAGTCGAGTGAGTGACGACGGACGCGTCGACGCGTCGTTCGGGCGAGGTGGCGCGGACGACGACGACGACGTCGCGATGTGAGGCGAATGGGCGCGTTACAATTCGAGCGCGCGGGTGGGATTCGAGCTCGCGGGGAAACCATCACCTCGACGATCGATGACGCGCTCACTCGTCGTCTACATCCTCCGAAGTGATCTCTACGACGTCCACTCGCGCCAAGGTTCGACACGCGCCGATCAACTGCGCGACGTTGGCGAGTTGTTTGACGAAGAAGCCCGGAACGGCGGCGACGCGCGAGACGTCGACGTCGAGCGGTCCGAATCCCCTAAACGTCGGATCCGCCGCTTTGGCGTGTAAACAGAGAAACAACACCTCCACGCTCACGCAACATGCGCCCATGAAGATTCGATTACGGTAATACAGCCTCAACAACCAAAATGAACTCTCGTCGTCGAGCGACTTGTGGCCGTCGGCGCCGACGAGCGCGCCGACGTACACGCGCGCCCAATGCGAGGCGATGTCCAGACTCACCAGCGCCACGCACGTCATGCACCACTTTGGATATTCGATCGCCAGAATCATCAACAGCCCGCACGTGGCCAATCTATCCGTCACCATGTCCATCGCGCGTCCGAATTCGCTGCACTGATTGAATCGCCGCGCGAATCTCCCGTCGAGCTCATCGCAGCAAAACGCCGCGAAATACGCCAACAGACACGTCCTCGGCGACGTGAACGCGACTGAAAACGCGTACATCGTCGCCGCGATGCGCGCGTACCCGATGAGATTGGGAACGTAGACGAACACGCCCTCGTGTCGCTCAAAGAATCCACGCCGCCGCGAACGCGTCGTCGCATTCATCGCCCTCCCTCTCGACGCCGAGCCCTTCGATCGCGTCTCGGCGCGCGCGGACGACGAGCGCGTCTTTCTCGGCGCGCGCGCGCGCGGTTTCACGGGCGCCATGACGACGCGTCGCGATGTCAAGTCGATGGGCGCGTCGTCCGGCGCCGCTCGGAGACATCCACGGGTCCCGACGCGCCCATCGTCGTCACGTCTCGACGCGCGTCCTCGCGAGCTCGACGCGCGAACGCATACTCCCGCGCGATGTCTTCCGTCGTCTCGACCGACGCGCGAGTCTTCCGCGGGAGTCTCGGACGCGTCGCGTCGTCTCGAAGGCGCGCGCGGGGAAACCCCACGACGGGCCGACGCGCGCCGGCGACGCGCGCCTCCTCGTCCTCGTCCGAGAAGAAGACGCGCTCGGACGAGGAGTACGCGAGGTTAAAATCCGAACTCACGGCGACGACGGTGACGCACGCGTCGGCGCTGAGCGCGTACTGTTTGCTCGGGTACGGCGTCGCCCCGGGACTGAGCGCGGCGCTGGGAGGCGTCGGCGCGGTGGGCTATTTGACGCTGTTACAGCGGTACGTGGACAACGTGAGCGAGAGAGAGGCGGATGGGAACATTTCGGAGATGGATTACACGCGCAATTTGGTGTACGAACCGGTGACGGATGTCGGGGCGATGCTCGGCGGGGCGTTTGAAAAGGTGTCGGGGGTGTACTCGCGCGCGCTTTTACAAAAACGTCTCCTCGTTCCCGTCGCGCTCGTCGCGGTGACGTCGACGTGGAATCACTTGGATTTACCCTTTGACTTTTCGTACGGGGCGACGTTTTGTGGGTTTTTGTGTTACAAGACGGCGGTGTTGAGCAAGACGTGGGAGATTCTCAAACCTCTGTTGACGCCGCCCGACGAGTCGGCGTGACCGAGGAGACGACGAGAGTCGATCCACCGCCGCCTTCGCCGCCACCGCGTGTATTTCGTCTTAGACGCGCGCGCACGAGTGAGAGTGAGAGAGAGTCGCGTCGCGCGTCCGCGCCGTATATGTATTCATTCAATTCATTCATTCATTCTATTGAATATCGTCGTCAATGTACAAAAACGACGTCGTCGTCGTCTACTCGTTCGATCGCGTCGCCTCACGCGTTCGCCTCCCCGCTCCCACCGTACGGATCCATCCCGTGCGGCGCCGCCGTGAACACGCCCTCCGGGTGTTCCCCCGGCGTCGCCGTCGGAAACGGCACCTGTTCGCCCAAAATCGGCGGTTTTCTCAAACTATCCCGAATCTTCACCGCCGTCCCCGCGTTCCCCGGCACCTGCCCCTTGACGTACACCAAATTCCTCACCGTGTCCACCTTGTACACGTACACGCTCTGCACCGTGCGATTCCTCCCGCCCATCCGTCCCGCCATTTTCTTCCCCTTGAAGACGCGTCCCGGATCTTGACACTGCCCGATGCTCCCGTGCGCGCGATGCTTCTTCGTGTTCCCGTGACTCGCCGGTTGTCCCGAAAACCCCCACCGTTTCATCGGACCCTGAAAACCTTTCCCCTTGGTCACCCCGGTGACGTCCACGTACTGTCCCGCGACGAAATGCGCCGCGCCGAGCGTCGTTCCCGGCGCGAGCCGTCCGTCGGCGCTCACGCGAAACTCGCACAACCCGCGTTTAATGTTCGATCCGTGTCTCACGTAATGCCCGAGCTCTCCCTTGCTCACCTGTTTCGGTTTCCTCGACCCGTACCCGATCTGCACCGCGTCGTACCCGTCGTCACCATCCCTCGAGAGCGTCTTGACGACGACGACGTCGTCGAGCCAGAGCACGGTGAGCGGAACCCTCGCGCCGCGCGCGTCCCACTCGCACGTCATCCCAGCCTTGATGGCGACGACGCCGGTGCGTTTCGGAAGCCCCAATCGACGACGACGTTCGGCATCCATCGTTCGATGGATCGCATCCACCGCGCGCGCGCTCGTGGCGTACGCCGCGCGCGTGGGCGTCGTCGCGAGCGCGTGGAAAGGCGGCTGGGAACGCGCGCGCGCCCACGCGCGGGAAGACGCGAGAACGGACGTCTCGCGCGCCGTGGAGGCGAAAAGTGCGAACGCGTTCGTGACGCTCGCGAACGCGCGAGGTTTGGACATGCGAGCGAGTCGCGCGCGCGCGCGAGGCGACGTGTGGCGATTCGTTCGACGTGGGAAGAAAATGGGCGATGCATCGAATCGTGAGACGACGACGACGCGCGGTCGCTCGGAGACGCGCGCGTCTCGCGCACGAACGAACGCTCTGTGCGTCGCGCGTCGAGCGTCTCGAACGATGGTTCGCGCGCCCGGGGGAGACGAGGAGGATCGGATCGATGATTACGATTACGATTACGATGCGAATCGTGACGAACCGTTTTCGCCGGACGGGGACGCATACGAGCGCATGTTGGCGGGAGAATCGACGCCGAACGCGCGTGAGAATGATTTCGGCGCGCGCGTGGGGGCGTTCGTGCGCGCGTTCGGGAGAGAGGGTGGGTTTTTGGGACGTCTCGCGCGCGCCGACGCCGACGCCGACGCCGACGTCGGGACGGACCCGTCGCGCGCGATTCGAGACGGTGACTCGGCCGAGGACGACGGCGTCGCGTTCATCGCGCGCGCGATGCTCAGCGAGGGCGATCACGGATTGGGAAGAGACGGCGCGGACCCGGAGGAGTTGAACGCGAGTCCCGACGTCGGTCTGAGCGAACGGGACGCGCGCGCGAGACGGGAAAAATACGGCGCCAACGAGACGCCGATCGACGCCGACGACGATCGCATCGAGAGTTCGGGCGACGCGTCGACGAGCGGCGGTCGCGCGCGATGGTTCGAGCGCGCGGTGAGAGAGGAATTGAAAAATCCCGCGATTCGCGCCGCGGGCGCGTGCGTCGCGCTGGAACTCGCGCAGAGTTTCAACGCCTCAGCGTCCGCGCGCGACGATCCGGTGTTCAACGCGTTCATTCTGAGCGCGCTTATCGTCGTCAACGCGTGCGTGTCCCACGCCGAACGCGCGGACGCGTCCCGCGCGAGTCGCGAGCTTCAGAGAATGGTGGACGCGCGCGCGACGACGGTGCGCGAGGGACGCGCGAGAGAGATGGACGCGCGCGAACTCGTCCCGGGTGACATCGTCATCCTGCGACCGGGATGCGCGGTGCCCGCGGATTGCGTGTCGTGCGGACCGCGGGCGTTGGTGTTGGATAATTCAGCCATCACGGGCGAGCGCCGCGCGGCGGAGGCGTCGCCCGGCGAACCTCTCTTCGCGCGCGCCGTCGTCAAGCGCGGAAACGCCCGCGCGGTCGTCGTGCGCACGGGGAAAAACACGTTTGCCGCGCGAGCGGCGCGAGTGGTGCGAAAACGAGAGGCGAGGACGAGAGAGACGTCGGCGTTTGAGGCGCGCGTGCGCGCGGCGTCTCGCGCGGCGGTGGCGGCGGGCGCGGCGTGTTCGCTGAGCGTCTTCGTCTACCTCATCGTCAGTGGACGAGATTTCTTCCGGTCTCTGTCTTTTTGCGTGGTGTTGGTGATTTGGAGCGCGCCTCTCGCCGTGAGAACCATCGTGTCGACGACGACGGCGCTCGGCGCGCGCGCGTTGGCGCTCAAGTCGGCCATCGTCGCGCGCGCGAGCGTCGTCGAAGATCTCGCCACGATGAACGTTCTGTGCGTGGAGACGACGGGCACGCTCACTCGAGACGCCACGTCGCTCAACGCGATCGCGCCGACGGTGCCTCTGCTCGAGGGTGTGCGAGAAAACGACGTGATGACGGCGGCGGCGATGTGCGCCAAATGGAACGAACCGCCGACGAGCGCGGTGGACGCCATGATCGCGGACGCCTTCGACGTCTCGCGTCTCGCCCCGTACTCGCTCGTCGAGCATCGACCCTTCGATGCCACCGCGCATCGTCGATACAGCGAGAGCGTCGTCGCGCGCGAGGACGGATCGACGTTTCGAGTGATGAAGGGTCCCGTCGACGTCGCGTTGACGCGATGCGTCAACGCCGAAGACGTGCGCGCGTTAATCTCTCGCGCGATGGAGCGCGTCCAATCGCGCGCGTCTCGCGGTGTCATCTCTCGCGCGCTCTTAGTGGCGTGTTCCGACGCGGAAGACGATCCGTACGTCGCGCTCGGTCTCGTCGTGTACGAAGACGTTCGCCGACGAGACGCCGACGAGACGATTCGCGCGTTACGCGCGCTCGGCGTCGATGTCAAAATCGTCACCGGTGACGGTGAACGCGTCGCCCGCGTGACGTGCGAAAAGATGCGCGTCGATCACACCGAACTCAGAGGTCCCGCCGACGTGCCCTACGTTCCTTTACGAACGAGCGTGTTACATCCGCGCGCGAGCGCGTCGCTCGCCGCCGCCGCCGCCTATCGGGACATGCTCCCCGAGGACACTCGCGCCCTCATCGCCGCCCACCGCGCCAAGGGCGACGTCGTCGGACTCGTGAGCGCCGCCGCGAGCGACGCAGCCGCGCTTCGGCTCGCCCACGTCGGTGTCGCCGCCCACGACGCCGCCGACGCCGCGCGCGCCGCCGCCGACCTCGTCCTCGCCGCGCCCTCTCTCGCCGTCGTGGCGCTTGCCTGTACCAACGCGCGCGTCATGTTCGCGCGCGTTCGCGAGTACGTCATCTTTCGAACGACCTGCGCCGTCCACATCTTGGGTTTCTTCGTCCTCGCCGCCATCTTCGTGCGTCCCGCGTCGTACGACGCCGCGTGGCCCGAGACGTTTACGCTCCCCGTCGTCGCCGCGTGCGTCTCCTGCGCGCTCAACGACATCGTCGTCGTCGGCGCCGCGTACGACCACGCGTCGCCTTCGAGACTCCCCGAGCGTTTCCGCCTCGCTCCGGACGTCGTGGCGTGCGCGGCGAGCGGTGCGACGGCGTGCGCTTCGTCGCTCGCGTGTCTCGTCGTCGCCGCGTCGACGGCGAAAACCTACGGCGAGGCGCAGACGTGTGCGTTTTTGAAACTCATTCTCACCGACGCGATGACGGTGTTCAGCGCGAGAACGCGTGAATCGTTCGTGTCGAGACGACCCGGTGGTCTTCTCGTCGCCGCGTTCGCGTTGGCGGCCGTCGTGGCGTGCGCGGCGGCGAACGCGTGGCCCTTGGCTGAATTGACGCCGACGTCGCCCGCGCGCGTCTCGTTCGTCATCTCGTTCGCGATGGTGAGTTTCCTGGCGCAGGATTTCGTGAAAACGACGACGTACAGAGCGCTCGCGCGCGCGGGATGGTCGGAGAACGTCGGTGTGGTGACGTCGGCGGAAATCGGGAGATTGACGCGCGCGGCGCGGAGGGCGACGCCGAGACGCGGCGCGGCGACGACGGAGACGACGGTGGAGACGGTGGAGACCCCGCGACGGACTCCACGAGACGCGGTCCTCGAGAGCGGTGACGAGGAGGCGGCGATACCGCTCCTGAGCGAGGACGAGGGCGAGGACGACGCGCGCGGCGAAGACGGAGACGACGAGGAAGAGGAATCGTCTTTTTATAGCGATTACGGCGGCGCGAGCGAGACGGCGTCGTACTTGACGGTGAATCGCGCGCCCGAGGTCATCGCGGCGACGATCGAGAGTGAGACGGACACGCCGAGGTTTGAACGGCTTCGACGCGCGCCCGGGTATTGCGCGGCGACGCTGTCGGACGCGACGTCCGTCGCCGAGTCGCACGATTGGTGGACGACGTTCGCGGCGTTACAAAGGGAACGCGCGAAAGACGCGTCCCGCGCGCGCGGAGACGACGACGACGATTTCGGTGACGACGAAGATGAGGATGAAGACGACGCGTCGACGTTTTTCGACGACGCGTCGAGCGTCCGAACGCGACGTCGCGCGACGCTTCCCGCCGACGCGCTCGCGGCGCTCGATTTCGGGTGCGGCGTCGGCGCCTTCTCCGCCGCGCTCTGTCGACGCGTGCGAGACGACACGGTGACGCGCGCGCGGTCGCCTCTGTTTGATCCCGCCATGAAACGTCTGTGCGTGAGCGTAGATTTACTCGACGTGTCCGGCGCGGCGTTGCACGCGGCGTCGGCGTCGCTCGAACCGCCGTTTCGCGTCGGGACGTTGCATCGAGGGACGCCGACGTCGTTCGTGCCCCCGCGAGACGCGGTGGCGGTGATGATGGAAGAGCGCGAGGAGAACGACGACGGTGAGACGGAGAACGGGGCGAGCGTTCGCGCGGAGACGCTCGGATACGACGTCGTGTACAGCGCGCACGGATTCGCCACCGTTCCGCGAGGAAAACTGCGCGCCGCGCTTCGAAATTTCCGCGCGTCGATTCGTCCCGGTGGATTGGGTTTCATCGCCGCGTACACCGAACAGAGTCACGACGCGAGGTTTTTCGCCATGTACCACGCCGAGCGAAGCAAAAGATTGTTGGGCGCGGCGTCGACGCCGTCGCCGCCTCCGCCCGCGCGCGCCGAACACATTTGCGACGCGCTCAGCGCCCAGGGTGTCTCGTACAACGTCGAGGTGAAATCGCACGCGACGGTCGTCGACGTTTCCGACGGTTCTCTCGAGGGATTAGAGGCGTACCTCCACGGCGTCGCCATGGACGACGCGCTGAGCGTGGACACGATGACGTCGTCGAGCGCGCTCGGCGCGTACCTCGCGAGTTGTCTCACCCCGGACGGGCGCGCGTATTCCTTCCCGCAGCGCGTGGCGCACGTGACGATGTAGTGTATTAGTAGCGAGCGAGCGAGCGAGCGAGCGAGCGAGCTCGTGGCGACCGAACGATCGGTCTGTGATGATTATATTCGTTATTCGTAGCATTACTCCTTCGCGCGCGCGCCCGCGTCTTTGTCTTCGTCTTCGCTCGACTCGACGCGCTCACTTCCCACCCCCCCACGTCCCCGAACTCTTCGCCGCGCGCACGCTCCCCCCCGGTCCTCCGCTCCCACTGTACGGTTTCACCAAATCGCACATCAACGAGTCGCGCGTCTCCACCCCCGTGTACGGATTCGTCCCGCTCGCCTCTTCGCACAGCGACAACGTCTGATACCGATCGATCACCGCCTCGGTAAAATCCGCTCCCGTCACCTTCATCTCCGACACGTCCGCGCGCACGAAATTCGCCCCCGCGAAGACACCGTTCTCGAAATTCGCCCCTCGCAACACCGCGTAATCGAACATGGCGTTTGTCGCGTCGGCGCCGACGAACCTCGTCTCCGGCATCACCGCTCGCGAAAACACCGCCCCTCGACAATCGCTCCGTCCGAAATCGCTCCGTCGTAAATCGGACTCGGCGAATATCGCCCCGACGAGGTTTTCCCGCGTGAAATCACCGTCGGGATGGTTCGATTTCGATTCCATCACGACGTCTCCCGCGCGCGGTTTGAGCTCGCCCAGGTCGAGCGCGCTCGGCGTCGCCTCGACGTCGTCCATGAACCCCGCGCGCGCGTCCGACGGTGGGAAAACCCACCCACCGCACGTCGACGTCGATATCGTCGTCGCGAGGACGCAGGCGAGCGCGCGAGACGCGCGGGCCGATGATGATGTCGATGACGATGCCGACGCGCTCGGGGACGTCATCGATGCGTCGGCGTCGTTCGAGCGCGCGAACGCGCGCGCGCGCGGCGCCGTGCGTCGTGCACATCGCGCGCGCGTCGTCATCGGACCGAAACGCGTCGTCATCGTCGTCATGGCGACGGATGAAGACGAGGCGAGGTGTGCGGGACGGGACGGGACGCGATTCGATTCGATTCGACGTTACACCCGTACGTAACCCGCGCACGACGAAGACGCCGTTCAACGACCGTCGTATTATCACTCTACTCTATCGTCACCCTGATCATCGTCACCGGCGTTCTCGGGGCGTCGCCGGCGTCGACGGGCGCGCGTTCGATGGACTCGACGACGTCCATGCCCTCGACCACGCGTCCGAACACCGGGTGCTGACTCGGCGATAAATCCGAGCGCCAGTGATCGAGGAAATCGTTGTGCGCCGTGTTGATGAAAAATTGCGATCCACCGCTGTGCGGTTGCCCCGTGTTGGCCATGCTCAGCGCGCCGACGTCGTTGGTGGTTTTATCGACGAATTCATCCGGGACGCATCCCTCGCGCGCGTCTCGCGTCACCACCTCCCCGGTGACGAGATTCGTGAACGTGGACGACGGCGCGGGACCGCCCGTGCCCGCGTACTCCGATCGCGGGTCGCGCGAGTGCGGACATCCGAATTGCTGCGATTCCGTGACAATTGAATGAATCTCGTCAGTCGTCTTCATCGCGCGCGATCGATGGACACCGCGCGTCCTCTTCGCGACGAACGCGTCTTCCCGCGTCTCGACATCGATCGAGACGGGACGCCTCGACGCGCGCACCAACATGAACCCCTCGATGACTCGATGGAAATGTAACCCGTCATAAAACCCATTTCGCGCGAGATCGACGATGTTCGACGCCGTCACGGGGGTTTTATCGAGAAAGAGTTCCGCCTTGAAGGTCCCTTTGGACGTGTCGAAGACGACGATGGGATTCGGAGGCATGCTCGGCGCGAGAGTGGCGTGGAATTGTGATTGACGCGCGATCGTCGTCACAATTTAACGCCTCGATATCATGGCCGACGACGCCGCGAACGGCGAGGAAATCTACGCCAAGGCTGAGAAAAAACTCAAGGTACGCGTCGGGACGCGCCGTTCGCGCATACGCGTCGCGCATCGATCCACCGGGTCGCGATTTCGATGATTTTCGATGATTTCGAGATGATTTTCGATGATTCGATCGAATCCGCGTCTCGACGTCGCGTCTCAAAACGTCTCGACGCGCGCGCATCACTGACCTCTGTCCTTCACTTCTCCTCGCGTCACCAGTCCTCGTCCGTGTTCGCGTCGATGTTCGGAACGAATAAACACGAAGACGCCGCCGAACTCTTTGAACGCGCGGCGATTCGGTTTAAACTCGCCAAACTCTGGTCTCGAGCGGCGGATTCGTACGATTGTCTCGCCGAGTGTCGAATGAAAACGAAAGAGACGCACGAGTACGCGAGCGCGTGCGTGGAGGCGGCGAATATGTGTCGAAAGTGTGAAAAATACGAGTCGGCGTGCGCGCGATATCGGTCGGCGGCGCGCGCGTACGCCGAGCTCGGTCGATTTTCGCAGCGCGGGAAACATTTGAAAGAGGTCGGGGAGACGTATGAATCGATCGGGAGGGAAGAGGAGGCGATCGAGGCGTACGGTGAGGCGGCGAGCGCGTACGAAGGGGAGGAGAGCGCGCGAACGACGAGGAACGCGTGTCAATTGAAGCGCGCGGCGTTATTGGCGCATCGGGATCGATTCGAAGAGGCGACGGAGATTTTTGAAGAGGTGGCGAGCGCGAGCGTGGATAATAATCTGTTGCGATTTTCCGTCAAGGGGTATTTTTTACAGGCGGGGATGTGTCGGTTGTGTTGGTGCGATGCCGTGGGGGTGTTGAACGCGTTGGAGCGGTACGACGCGGCCGATCCCGCGTTTCCGGGTTCGCGCGAACGCGACGTGTTGGAGAAGTGCGCGCGCGCGATGGAGGATGGCGACGGCGATGCGTTTTCGCGCGCGGTGGCGGAGTTTGATTCCATGTCGAGATTGGACGCGTGGAAGACGACGGTGTTGCTCAAGGCGAAGAAACGGATCGAGGCGGCGGTTCGGGAAGAGGAGGACGATTTGACGTAGACGACGACGACGACGAAGACGACGCGCGAGAGGGTTTACACGAAGGGGCGCGCGCGCGCGCGCGCGCGTGTGTGTGCTCGAACGGTGCTACGTCTACGACGGGTATAAAGCGTCGCCTCGCGCGCGCGTGTGAATCAGAAACAATCAGAATGAATCAATCGAATCGAATCGAATCGCATCGAATCGAATCGACGCGTCACCGCTCGTCGTCGAACACGACGCGCGATCTCCGCGTCTTCGCCCGTTCCCCCGGTCTCACCATCACCACCGGCATCGTCGCGTTTCTCAAACAGTAATTCGCGACGCTCCCGACGAAGAATCTCGCCACCGGTCCTCGGTCGCGCGTCGACATGCACACGGCGTCGGCGTCGACGGCTTCCGCCACCGCGCAAATCAATTCCCCGATGGCGACGTTTCCTCGTCCCCCCGTCGTGACGTCCAACACGTACGGCGTTCCGCGCAAGACGTCGCCGAAGCGCTCTCGCACGAATCGTCGAGCGCGCGCGCGATCGAGTCGTCGTCTCGCGGCGACGGCGTCGTCGTCGTCTCGCGTCCCGGGGACGGGACTCGCCGCGAACGCCGAGGAAGGCGGCGCGTACGCGTACTCGAACGCGTCTCGCGCGCGGTTCGGAAGCACGTGGAGGATGTGTAAAGCGTCCCCGTCGCGCACGAGATGACGAAGCGCCCATCGAACGGCGTCCAAGGACGCGTCGTCGTCGACGACGGGACACAGAACGACGCGTCTCGCGGGCTCGCGCGAGGACACGCGAAGCGCGCTCACGGCGTCGGAGAGGAAATCCTCCTCCGTACGTCGGGCGATGGAGTCATCGTCGACGACGGAGGCGTCGGTGGCGATGGAGTCGGACGGCGTGGACATGAGTCGAGGAGTGACGCGAAGCGTCGCCGACGAGACGAAAACCGAGCCGAGCCGTCGGCGTCTTCTCAGAATTGAATTCTCATCATCTTCCGGTGAGAAAAGACAGCGACCGCGTGAGGTTTACCACTTGACGCATCGTCAGTGAGACGCGACGACCGATTCTCGGCGCCGTGTCGGCGTTTTCGGGCCAATCCTCGGGATTGAGCGACGCGGCGCCGCCGAGAGATTTCACGTCGACGTCGACGTCTCGCGCGATGCCGTGTACGTACGCTCGATACGCCTCGCCCGTGAACACCAAGAGCGATCGGTGCGGAAGAAATACCTCGAACGATGAGGACGAGCTCGACTCCGGCGCGGTCGTCGACGCGCGCGCGTCGGTATCGTCGGCCGCGCGTCGTTTCGGCGCGAACGTCATCGCGCGAGACGCGCCGAGCGATAAAATCGCCGCGCAGTCTCGATACAGCGGACCGTCCTCGTGCGCCATGATTCCATCCGTGCGTTCGTACACGTTCACGAGCGCGTGATTCAGCGTCAACGGACGCGTCGCGGTCTCGTTTTCGCCGTCTCGCGCGTCCCCGCGCGCGCGTTTCGCGTCCCCGAGCGCGCGCGTCGCGTCTCGACTCACCGCCTCCATCGTTCGTCGCACGCTCCTCGGGAAATCGTCCCTCGCCACCGTCATCTTTTCGTGCACCGTTCCACCGAGCGACATCGTCCGTCGACCGCGCACTCGCGCGTATTTCGCGCCGTTCACGCGGTGCGCCCAAATATCAGAATCATCTTCATCGCTCAAATCCTCCGTTCCCACGAGCTCGCGCGCGATGTCTCTCGCCGATACCTCGTCGACGTACTCCAGACACAGCATCACGTCCGCGTCGCCGTCGCTCGACGTCCGCAGACGCTTCCACGCGCGCATGTCCCCCTAACCGTCGCGTCACAATGACGCTCGCGAGATGGAGCGCCCACGAGCGCCTCGCTCTCGTCACCGCGTCTCGCGTCTCCGCGTCGCTCTCCATAATAGGTGCCGCCTTCGTGCTCTTCGCCGGCGCGTTCGCGTCGCGATTCGCGCGCGGGAGAACCTTCATCTTCGTCCGAAGGATCGCGTGCGCAGATTTTGGTTTCGCGCTCGCGGCGATTTTCGGCGATCTCGGCGTCTCTCGACCGCTCGATCGCCCTTCAGCGGCGTGTGTGACCCAAGGGTTTTTCATTCAAACCTTCGGCGTCGCGGGCGCGATGTGGAGCGCGGTGGTGGCGAAGGAATTACGAGACGCGGGTCGCGGCGCGCTCGCGAGCTCGAACGCGCTCGCGAGACGCGCGGCGAGGTACGATTTCGTCGTGTGGGGCGTCTGCGTCGTCCTCGCGTGCGCACCGCTGTTCGCGAACGCGTACGGGGATTCGAGATTGGGGAGGTGTCACGTGAAACACGGGGACGGGACGGAGACGAGCGCGCCGAGGAGGTACGCGTACGTGCGCGTATTCGCGTATTACGCCCCGACCTGGGCGTGCGCGGTGGCGAATTTGTTGTGTTGGCGAGAGGTGGTGACCGCGATGACGTCCGTGCGCCGTTTAATCAAACGCATGGACGCGAATTCGGACGGTGCGCGCGCGGCGAGACGGATGATGACGTTCACGGCGCGTTTAGCCGCGTACCCGGTGGCGCAGGTGGCGACCAACGTCCCGGGGACGGTTTTACGCGCGATGACGGCGCTCGGACGACAAAAACCGTCGATCGGTCTCGCGTGCGCGCACGTCGTCGCCAAGACGAGTCAAGGGTTGATACACGCGTGCATATTCATCGTCGCGCATCCGAAGAGAAAGGAACTCGTCGTGGCGGTGGCGCAAAACGCGGGCGCGGCGAGATTTTTACCGCGCGGGTGGAGCGCGGACGGCGACGACGGCGCGCAGACGGGCGGGAGAGATTCGAACGTGGTGGATGACGTCGATTTGGCGAGCGATGAGGAGGACGAGGGTGGGTTCGTCGCGCTCTCGCGCGCGGACGACGACGACGGCGAGGTGGAGTTGTCGACGTTCATCACGCGAGACGCCGCGCGTTCGGACGAACCGAGCGCGCGATGACCGCGGCTTTTTGTACTATTATGTACTAGACGTGAACGACATCGTATTCACAAGCTCTTCTATAGATGACTCGAGCGTTGCGGTACCCTAGACGCGTGATATGTACTAGATGTGAACGAAATCGTATTCACAAGCTCTTCTATAGATTACCCGAGACGTCGACCCCGTCGTCGTCGTCATCGTCTCTCGTCGTCGTCGACCTCTCTTTCCTCTCGCGATCCTCGCGAGTCTTCACGCCCGAGATCCACCGCTTGACTTGCGGAAACTCGCGCGCGGCGTCGTCGACGCCCAATTCGTCGGCGCACCTCGCGATTAAATCGATACCTCCGCGTCGCTCGACGGCGCGTTTCGTGCGCTCGTCGCGCGTCGCCAACGCCGCGAGCGCGCGCGTCGCCGCTCTCTGCACGCGCTCGTTCGCGGCGTGCGTCTCGGTAATTTGACACACGACGTCCACGCCGCGACACTCTCGAACGAAGAAGGACATCTTGTCGGACGCGGCGCACTCGGCAAAGGAGAGCGCGATTAAACACGCGATTTCGGCGACGCGCGCGTTCTCGACGTGGTCTTCGGCGCATCTCGCGACGGCGCGTCCGCACGCGTCGACGGCGGCGTCGGTTAATTTCGATCGAAGTCGCGCGACGTCGTCGTCGTCCGTCGCGGCGGCGCTCGCGCCTTCTCCCGCGCGAGACATGCACAGGACGCACTCGAGCGCGCGTCGACACACGCTCGCGTCGGCGGCGAAGACGTCGAGCGCGTATTCGAGCGCGTCGAACGCGCCGCCGGAGGCGAGCGCCTCGGCGAAATCGCCGCGAACCGCCAATCCCGCCAAGACGGGCAAGACGGCGAACACCACCTCGGGACTCGTCTCGGCGTTGACGCTCACGCTCGACGTGATGACGCGCGTGAGCCGTTCGTTGAGCGTTCGACTCATCTCGAGCGTTTTCATCGCGTCGTCGAGACGCTCGCCGAGCTCGGCGTCGTCGGCGCGTTCGCGCGCGCGCTCGTTCGCGCTCGTTCGCTCGGCGTTCGCCGCGGCGACGGCGGCGCGCGCGTCGGCGCGTGACTTCTCCACCTCCTCTCGCGCGAGTTTGACGGCCATCGTCTTCTCCTGAATCTCTCTATTCTTCTTTTCGCACTGCGCGACGAGCTTTTCGCTCACGCTGAACGCGCTCTTGAGCGCCGCGCGAACCTCTCGAAGCTCCGTCTGTAACTCCTCGACGACGGAGGCGTCCACCGGCGCGCTCGGCGCGTCGCTGTACTCGTCGCGATCGTTAAAGACGACCGTCTTATGCGTCGCCGCGCCGGCGTCTCGCGGCGCGGGCGTTCCCGCGGTCGACGACGACGGTTTTCCATCCGTCTTTCGCTTCAACGCGCTTCCGACGAGTTTCCCGCTCGGCGTGAGGTACCCGCCCTCCACGGGCACGCTCGGTTTGATCGGTTCGGGTCTTTCGCGACGTCCCGAAGACCCGTCGTCGTCCTCGTCCGCGTCGTCCCTCTCCTCGATCATCGCCTCGTCCTCTTCGCCGTCTCGGGACGCGAACGCGACGGGCGCGTACGCCTCGGCGGCGCGCGCGCGCGGTTCCTCTCGCGCGGGCGTTTTCGGCCCGCTCGCCCTGTCGCTCCCGATATCGCTCCCACCCGCGCGAATCTCCTCCAACGCCGCGCGCATGTCATCCTCTAAACTATTCGCCGCGCCCTCGAACGCGCGCGCGTCCGCCTCGACGGCGGACACCGCCTCGGCGTCTCGCTCCGCCTCGAGCGCCGCCACTCTCGCCGCCATCCTTCGTAACTGCGCGTCCTTCGCCTCGAGCGCCAAACGCGCGTTCTCCGCCACGTCAAACGTCGACGTCGACGCCGACACGCGTCCCGTCCCCGTTCCTCCCTCACCACCATCGTTCGCGCTCGCGTCGTCGCGTCGGCGTCGCCGCCCGTCCGAGAGCTCCGCCTTGCGCGTCTCCCGCTCGCGTCGTCTCGCGCCCGCCCCGAACCGGTCTCCCAATCCTCTCACCGCCGTCACCACCCCCGCGTTCGCGCGTCTCGTCGACGACGATCGAGACGACCCGCTCGACGCGCCCGACGTCGACGACGTCTCCTCCTCCGCGCGTCTCGCCGCGCCCGTCTGAAATCTGCGCAAGAGCGTCGTCGCCGCGCGTTCCCGTCCCGGGGACTCGGACGACACCATCGTCGTCGTTCGCGTCGTCGGTCGAGTTCGTTGAACGCGTCCGTACGTCGTCGTCTCCGACGCGTCGTCACCACGCATGCGAGCGCGAGCGCGCGCCAGCGCGCGCGCGAGAGAGATTTCGAGTCGCGCGCGAGACTCGAAAGAAATCAATCACACGCGCTCAACACGCACTCGAACGCGATCGCGCGCGATCGCGCGCGACGCGCGAATGACACTCGAATCGATTCGTTCGCCCCGACGCGCGCGTTCGCGTTTTCAGCCACCGCTCGAGACTCGAAATCGATCGAAATGCGAAATCGAATGAAATTCAATTCGATTTCGATTCGATGCGAAATCCTCCCGCGTGCGTCGCGATCGCGGTCGTGTTCGTCGTCGAGAGACGCGCGTTCGGTCGCGCACGACGTCGTCCCCGTCGTCACCCCTTTCGAACGGTCGCGCGCGCGCGCACTCGCGCGACGCGCGCTGACGCGTCCGCGCATCTCGAATGCGGGGGACGGAGGGACATGGCACGAGTCATGACTCGTCAAATACCACGAGCCGGGATCGCGCGCGGGACGTGGTGGAGGGTTTAGTTAGGGTTTAGCGACCTCTGCGGATGCGGGCCGAGCCGAGCTCGTCATCGGCGCGAGCTGTCGGTACGAGGAGGAGACGAAGAAGAAAGTGTCGAGAGGGGCGGACGTCGCGGCGCTCTGCGACCGAGAGGCCGAGCGTGAGTCGGCGAAGGAGGTGGAGAACAGAATTGATGAGGCGCTGCGTGCGATAGACTCGGGACGCGTCGGAACGGCGGCGGCTAGAGGTGAGGTGCAGACGAAAATGAAACTCCTACGCTCGTTTTTTAGATCATCGCGTGAGCAAACGGGTGGGCATTCTCCACAGCCTGCATTCGCGCGACCAGAGCGTTGACGCGCTCCTTCGAGCCGTGACGTCGAAGAGTCGCGACGACGACGGCGCGCCGTCCGCGCGCGCGCGCGGACCCAGAGAAGGCGACGCATGCGTGCGTACCCCGTATATAGACCCCACGGATGTAATATATGTAGTATGAAAGGGTATGTGCGGACTATCGTACACGGGACGGACAGATGGACCGTACACGCGGACTCATACCCCCATATACGTCCGGTACCAGACAGACATCCTCGACGACGCGCGCGCGCGAATGCATGCATGAATGCATGCACGCGTGCGTGCACGACGACGCGTCATCGACCCGCGCGACGCTCCGAACGCGCGACCGACCTCGCGAACGCGACGCACCTTTTTTTCTCTCTCTCTCTCTCGCGCGCGTCGACGCCATGCGCACCGCTCGAGACATCATGACCCCGTCGTCGAGGTTCGATTCGATGCCGCGATGACGACGCGAATCGGTCCGCGAATCGAATGACTGACGCGTTCGTGTTCGTTGGTTCGTAGGTGCGTGACGGCGCAACCGACGGATGAAATCGCGCGCGTCGTGCAGGCGCTGTGTTACGACGGCGTCGGGTGCGTCGTCGTCGTCGACGGAGGACGCGCGACCGGGGTGCGTCGGTCGATTCATTCGTCTCGTCTCGTCTCGTCTCGTCTCGTCTCGGGACGGTTCGTGTCTCTCTCTCTCTCTCTCGAGGACTGACTCTTGGCGCGTTTCGTTCTCGCGAACCGAACGTCAGATCGCGACGAAACTCGACGCGTTGGAGTGGTGGATGGAAAAACTCTCGATGGAGTGTCTCGTCGGCGCGGTGGCGAATAAAACCGTCGTCTCGGCGTCGCCGGGGATGTCGCGAGACGAAGTCGCGAGCGCGATGACGCGCGGGCGCGCGCACCACGTCGTCGTGACGGATTCCGAGGGGTTCTTCCTCGGGATCGTCTCGTCGTGGGACGTGGCGAGAGACGTCGGACGGGGGTGGGAATTACCGTTTTGGGAAGAATTTTTTGATCGCGTGCGTCGACCGAGGATTCGCGGCGGAGGCGGCGACGAGGGACGCGCGGCGGCGGCGTGAAGAAACGTACGATTTCGAGGCGTGCGATTCTCTCGCGTCTCGCGCGAACGCGTTCGTCGAGGCGTGCGATTCGCGCGTGCGATTCGCGCGCGACGAACGCGCGGTCGCGAGATCGCGATCGAGGACGACGACGACGACGCGCCCGCGAGTCGCCGCTCGCCGATTTTTTCACGCGCGTCTTCGCGTCTTCGCCGTTTCGAGACCGCGACGACGACGACGACGACACGATACGACGACGACACGATACGATGACGATACGAACGAAACAAAATTCACGCGCGCGTCGTCGCACCACCGCGCGCGTCTCTTCGCGCCCTCCCTCGCGCGTTTCCGCGTCCCGCGCCGACGCGATCCATTCGTCCGATACGGTCCATGTGTCCGATGATTTATTTATTTTGAAGAATATCTTCGACCGATCGATCGTCGTCGTCGCGCCGCACACGCGCGCGCGCTCTCCCTCTCGCGCGACCGATCGCGCGGAGACTCGCGTTTTCTCGACGCCTGCCTCGACGTCGAACGCGCGCGCGCTCGAAGAGACGCGTCGCGTTCATTTAATTCTCGGTGAGCGCATCGATCCGCGTCATCATCATGACGCCCGCGCGCGCGCTGGAACGCGCGGTCGTTCTCCCGAACGACGCGAATCTCGCGAACGATCGTCGTCGTCGACATCGCTCGACGTCCGCGCGCGCGAGAGAGACGCGCGATGGACGATCGGGGACGCGCGCGCGCGCGATCGCCGACGGCGAATCGAAACGCGAAGACGCGAACGCCGCGAACGCGGCGGAGGACGCGAACGAGGCGTCGCGAGGGGTGACCTCGACCGTGTCCGCCACCGTTCGACGCACGCGAGCGATCGCGGGGATGTTGGAGGGGAAGGATCAAAAGGTGGCCGAGGCGGAGCTCAAGGCGCTGACGAGCCGGGCGGCGAACGAGACGTCGTCTCTGTTGGAGGATTTAGCGCCGTACGCGCGTCCGTCGGAGGACGCGGCGTGGGAGGAGTACGAACGGGCGAGAGAGGACGCGATGCGGCGAGGGGTGGCGTTTTCGGCGGTGATGGGAATGGGAGTGGCGGCGGTGACGTCGACGGTGGGCGCGGACGCGCTCCTGGCGAGCGTCGAGTCGATTCCTCCGCTCGCGGCGTTTGAACAGTTGTTGGGAATCGCGGTGACGCTGTATTACGGTACGGTGTATCGACGGTTGTTGACGACGAGCGAGGGGCGACGAGGGCTTCGATTGAGTTTCGCGGAGGCGTTTTCGCAAATTTCGGGAGCCGCGGAGCTCGTCGGACGGTCGGCGGCGACGAACGCGGCGCTCGACGGCGCGGTGTGCAAAACGATGGAGGACATACGGGCGATGCCTTCGAACGAAGTGCCGCCGTCGGTGATTCGCGCGATGGACGTGTACGTCAGGTCTCGCGATGAGGAGAAGAGGCGGTTGAAGTCCGCCGCCGTCGAGCGCGAGCGAGAGGCGGTTCGGCTTCAACGGGAACGCGAGGCCAAGGCCAAGGCGATGGAGCGCGAGCGCGCGAACCAGAAGCGAGAGAGAGAGCAGGCGATGGAGCGCAGAAAGCGCGAGATGGAGGCCAAGGCCGCGGCGGTCAAGAGAGAGCGCGACGCGAAGGAGAGGGAACGCGAGGCTAAAGCCGAAGCGGCGCGAAAAGAACGCGAGGCTAAAGCCGAAGCGGCGCGAAAAGAACGCGAGGCTAAAGCCGAAGCGGCGCGAAAAGAACGCGAGGCTAAAG
>MDTE01069181.1_pt1 | contig 22436 bp, 13 predicted proteins | sample 811231 | NCBI WGS metagenome assembly MDTE01 (sample SAMN05326651, study PRJNA326480) | marine metagenome | isolation source: seawater | place: Indian Ocean: Red Sea | collected 2010 | reverse complement strand
TTCGGGGATGTACAGCACCGTTCCGTACAGTTGGGCACGAAACTTCTGCCAGGGCCTCTGGTGATGGCGGATCACCGGATTACGGGAGTACTTGATCGGCCGGTGCAGGACTTTTTTTATTCCTCGCAACTCGGCCACCATCAGGTCATCGAGAAACAACTCGCGGTATCCCATCGCCAGCCGCCGCACGGCCGTGCGGGCCCCGGGGCTGACCACGCGTCGTCCCCCCCGGTTCATGTCCCAGGCAACGCTGGAGATCGAATGCGTCCCACCACGGAATTCGAATCCGATCGACACGTCCCTGCCGACAACCCGGGGCTCCCCGGTCAACTCCGCGACCGGCGTGCCATTGATCGACAGTTCAAAACGAAAGTCATTGATCTCCTGCGTCACCCACCGCAGCAGGTAGCGGTTGGGCTTTCTCGCATTGAATCCCGGCAACGCCGTGAGATCGACATGGCTGGCGATGATGTCGGGTCCCATTCCGCCACGGACGCCCACCAGCAGCAGGTCGGGCCGATTGGGACGGTGAATCGGATGCAACCGCAACCGCCGCCCCTGGGTGTGAATCGAAAATCCATCGGCCCGTCTGTTGTCCCGGCAGTCGGTGCCCCACTCGAACCGCACCTCGTTCCTCTGTCCATCGGTCTGTTGATAATCTCCGACCAGCATCCTGCGACAGAAGTTTTTCGGGTCACGCACCACCCAGCGTCCGTCTTCGACCGACTCACGAGCCGTCCCGCCAGCTTTCTTCCATGCCGGCTTCGACTCAGCCGGCAGGTGTCGGCCGGTCAACTGGCCGACCGAACCCATTTCAGCGGCCGTCAGGCGTTCTCCGGTTGTCCACATCACGACCACCATGACACCCGCAACCACAGGCCCCAGATCGGTCCAGACACGTGCTTGGTTTTTGACACGTGGCGTCTTATCGTCGGTGAGCATCACGGGGTTGTCCGTTCTACAAGGCCTCGAGTGGGCGGATCCATCTCCCACAGGCTACATCGACTCAAACATCGCGAACAGCGGACCGCCTCCCGACCGTCGAGCACCTCCCGAGGGAGTCTCCAACAACATGTCACTTCGCTCAGCTCTCGCCGTGCTGACAGGGCCGTTGGTCCAATCTCTGGACAGACCGTCCAGACATCGCCGGGCATTGCTGGGGGCCGGAGTGCTGGTCGCCACGTTGCTGGGAACAGCCCCGGCTTGCGGGCAGAAAACGCAGGAGGGCCAGGCCCCTTCCATTCCGGGGGCCACCACCCACGTCTACAAGACCCTCGGAAACGTAAAGCTCAAGCTCTACGTTTATCAGCCACGTCGCCAGAATCGATCCGAACGTCGGCCCGCCGCGGTGTTCTTCTTTGGCGGCGGTTGGAACGGTGGCTCACCCAGGCAATTCCAGGAGCACGCTTCTTATCTCGCCTCACGCGGCATGGTCGGCATCGTGGCCGATTACCGGGTCAAGAGCCGGCAAGCGACGACACCGTTCGACTGCGTCGAGGACGGGAAGTCGGCCATTCGGTGGTTGCGGGCCAACGCCGACCGTCTGGCGATCGATCCCCGGCGGCTTGCTGCCGGAGGCGGATCTGCCGGTGGTCACGTCGCTGCGGCCACCGCGACCGTTCCGGGACTCGACGCGAAGTCCGACAACCTGAAGATCAACTGTCGGCCAAACGCCCTGTTGCTATTCAACCCTGTCTACGACAACGGACCCGGTGGCTACGGCCATTCCCGGGTTAGGGATCGGTTCCGAGAGATCTCACCGCTCCACAACATCGGCAAGGGGATGCCGCCGACGATTGTCTTCCTGGGAACCAGGGACAAGCTGGTACCGGTCAAGACGGCCCATGCCTTCCGCAAGTTGATGCAGCAGGTCGGCAGCCGCAGCGAACTGTTTCTCTACGAGAATCAGCCACACGGATTCTTCAACCGCCGCCAAAGTCCCAAGCACTTCCTGGCAACTGTCACCGAGATGGACCGGTTCCTCGCGTCCCTGGGATACATCCAGGGGCCACCGACCATTCAACTCGACAAGAACAAGTAACCATCGTCCCCCGCCGTTCCCGGTGGGCGAATCGAGGCCGGAACCGATGTCCCTGCTCAGCCTGCGTGGCCTCCAGTTCACCTACGGAGGCGAACCGCTGATCGACGAGATCGACCTGGAGATCGAGCGGGGCGAGAGGATCGGGTTGCTGGGACGCAACGGCACAGGCAAGTCGACGTTGATGAAGCTGATCGCCGGCGAGATCGACGCCGACAACGGCGAGGTGCTGCGGGACGACAACACCACGGTCTCTCGCCTGGTCCAGGATGTCCCGGCAGGTTCGGGGCTCTCGGTGCGGGAGATGATCGAAGAGGCCGCCACCGATTCCGCCAATGTGGGTGTCGAGGATTGGCAGCAGGATCAGGCTGTCAACCGGGTGCTCTCGAGAATGTCGCTGGACGAAACCGCCGCCTTCGGGTCGTTGTCTTCGGGCATGAAGCGTCGCGTGCTGCTGGCACGTTCCCTGGTTCATGACCCCGACCTGCTGCTGCTCGACGAACCGACCAACCATCTCGACATCGAATCGATCACCTGGCTCGAACAGTTTCTCAGTGTTTATGACGGCACACTGATGTTCGTGACGCACGACCGCGTTTTCTTGCAGTCCCTGGCAACGCGGATCATCGAGATTGACCGAGGCCAACTCTACGACTGGCCGTGCGACTACCCGACGTTCCTGAAGCGGCGACAGGCCCTGCTCGACGCCGAGGAGAAACAGAACACCGAATTCGACCGAAAGCTGGCCGAGGAGGAACGCTGGATCCGTACGGGAATCAAGGCCCGGCGGACCCGCAACGAGGGGCGCGTGCGGGCACTGAAACGCATGCGGGACGAGCACAGCAACCGGCGGCAGCGAGTCGGCGACATCCGAATGCAGGCGTCCGAGGCCGAAAAGTCGGGACGGCTGGTGATTGAAGCGACCGGGATCGGGTTCCACTACGACACGCCCGACGGCCCGCACCCGGTCATCGAAAATCTCTCGTTACTGGTCTCACGCGGAGACCGAATCGGCATCATCGGCCCCAACGGATCCGGCAAGACCACCCTGCTGAAACTGCTGCTCGGCCAGTTGCAGCCCACTGTCGGTTCGATCCGACACGGCACACGGCTGGAGGTGATCTACTTCGATCAACTGCGTGAGCAGATCGAAGAAGAGAAGACCGTGGTCGAAAACGTCGGCGAAGGCCAAGAGACCCTGACGATCGACGGCAAACCACGGAACATTTACGGGTACCTTCAGGAATTCCTGTTCACGCCCGAACGGGCCCGTCGCCCTGCCCGGCATCTCTCGGGGGGCGAACGCAACCGCCTGATGCTGGCGAGAATCCTCAAGCGGCCCTCCAACATCATGGTGCTCGACGAACCGACCAACGATCTCGACGCCGAATCACTGGAACTGCTCGAGGAGCTCATCTCCAACTACCAGGGCACCCTGCTGCTGGTCAGCCACGACCGGGCATTCCTCAACAACCTGGTCACCAGCACGCTGGTTTTCGAGGGCGAGGGAACGCTCAAGGAATACGCCGGCGGCTACGACGACTACATCCGTCAGAAAAAGCCCGAGAAGCCAATCGAGTCGCCTGCTGAGCCCACCCCAGAAACCCGGCCGGTCACGACCGATTCGAAGAAACCCCGGAAACTGAGCTTCCGCGAACAGCAAAGGGCCGATGAGTTGTTCCTGGAAATCGAAGAACTCGAAACCGAACAGCAGGAACTCAACCGGACAATGTCCGACCCCGAGTTCTTCAAGGGAGACGGCGACGAGATCGCCGAAGCCTCAACCCGGTTGAAGGAGATCTCTGATCTGCTGCCCGAGCGACTCGCCGAGTGGGAAGAACTCGAATCTCGCCGCTGAGCTCAGTCCTCGATCGGCTCGGGATCCGCCGACAACTGGGCCGCCAGTTCTGGCGAAAGACCGGTCGCCTCGGCTTCGAAGGCCTGATCGACGTGGGAGAGCTTGCGGCAGCCGATCAACACCGAAGTGACTCCGTCCTGGGCGATCGCCCACGACAGGGCCAGATCGACAAGCGACCGTCCCGTTTCGGCGGCGGCGGCGTCCAGCCGCCCCAGCGCTGCCCATCCCGTTTCGTGGAAATAGATCGGCTGGTGCCCGGGCATCACGTCGAAGCGCGTTCCGGAGGGGATGTCCTGGCCAACCCGGTACTTGCCCGTCAAGAACCCCGCACCCAGGGGACTGTAACTGAGCACCCCCACCTGCTGGTCACGACACAACGGCAACAGATCCGCCTCGATCTCACGCTGCACGAGGTTGTAGGGCGGCTGCACCGATTCCATTCGGGGGCCCCCTTCGGAGGCCGCTCGAACCAGGGCATGGGCCATCTGCCACGCCCCCCAGTTGCTGCAACCGATGTGCTTGACCTTGCCCTGTTCCACCAGCGTGTCGAGGGCCGCCAGGGTCTCATCCACGGGGGTCGAATCGTCAAAGACGTGCAGTTGAAACAGGTCGATGACATCAACACCCAGCCTCTGCAGGCTCTCTTCGGCCGAAGTGATCACCCGTTCGCGAGTCAACGTGCCTGAGACCTTCGTCGCCAGCACGACGCGGTCCCGCACCCCACGATCGGCCATCCACTCGCCGACGACCCGCTCGGACTCGCCAGCCGCGTAGGCCTCGGCGGTATCGAGCAGATTGATACCTCGCTCCAGTGCGTGGTCAAGCACGTCAAATGACGTGGCCTTGTCGATCTCCCGACCGAATGTCACACAGCCCAGCCCAATCGAGCTGACTTCCAGCCCGGTCTGTCCCAGCGGTCGATATTCCACGGTGTTCTCCTTCAAAGGGACTCACGTTGTACCAAATCCTTCACGTTCTCTCGCGGCCGCCGCCGACCAACGACGGTGACCTCAGGGACTGGACGCAACAGCGGCCGGTTGAACTGCCCCTCTCGATGCGGACGGACGCCCGGCGGATCAAGGTCAGTGGATCGGTTGCGACATCCGCTCCACTGACCCCAGCGATGGATTGGGGCAACGGCAACCAGACACTGCACCGCCACTACATGACACGCTCCCGGGAGCAGGTTCGCGTGGCAGCCCGGGACCATTTGCGGTTTCTGGACTGACCGCGGCGACTAGCCGATCACGTCGAAGACCGGCTCTCCACCATGGGCGACCGGAATCGGTCGGCCCTGCCGGTCATCGACGGTCATGTGAGGATCGATTCCCATCAACTGGTAGATCGTGGCGACGAAGTCCGCCACCTTGACCGGATGAGTCACCGGATAGGCAGCTTGCTTGTCGGTCTTGCCGTGCACGTGGCCCTGCTTGACGCCACCACCGATCATGAAACTGAAACCACACTGCGGCCAGTGGTCGCGACCGGCATTGCCGTTGATTCGCGGTGTCCGTCCCATTTCCCCCATCACGATGACCAGGGTCGAATCGAGCAACCCTCGATCATCGAGATCCTCGAGCAGGGCCGGGATCACCCGGTCAAGAATCGGCAGGTTGTGGTCCTTCAACATGCCGAAGTTGTTCGCATGCATGTCGTAGGCATGCCCGTAGTGCTTGTAGATGTCCTGGTGCACGCTGATGAACGGAACACGATGTTCCAGCAAGCGACGTGCCACCAGCATCGTGGATCCCCAGAGATGCCGACCGTAACGGTCGCGGGTCGCCTTGGATTCCCCGGAAAGATCAAATGCATCACGGGTCTTGCTCGAACAGAGCATGTCGAAGGCCCGTTGTTGAAACCCGTCAAGACGCTCGACAGCCACACTGGCCCGCACCGCTTCGAACTGCTGATCCAGTTGATCAAGAATTGACTTGCGCCGGTCCAGCCGGTCGGCAGTCATCGATGGCAACGAATCCAGTGCCGGCATCTGCGGATCCCCGATCGGCATGACCGGGTAGTAGTCCTTCTTGGGTGGTTCCCGATCGAACTTCGGCGAGCAAACCGAAAACAGCGGATCGTACTGGCTACCCAGAAATCCCCCATACGGGCCGCCACGACGGTACTTCTGCCCTTCCCCCGGATAGTTGGGCAGGCAAATGGCGGCCGGCATCTCTCCGGAACCCAGACCAAGGTACTCACAGATCGCACCGATATCCGGCGGATCGGTCGGCTGGGCGGGCAATCGTGCGTTGCCATCGTCCCATCCGGTCATGATCGCCGTGGGATCGTGCGAGTTGTACTTGTGAGTGACAGTCCGGATCAACGTGGCCCGGTGCATCCACCTCGCCAGGTTCGGCATGTGCTCGCAGATCTCGACGGTCGGCAGCGACGTCGAAATCGGATTGAACTGGCCACGGACTTCCTTGGGCGCGTTCGGCTTCATGTCGAACATGTCCATCTGCGAGGGACCACCCAGCAGATTGAACAACAACACCGACTTGGCGGTCCCCTGCTCCCCCGACGCACCGGCCGCCCGCAACAGCTTCGGGACGTTCATACTGCCAAACAGCGACAATCCGCCGATCTGCATCAGATCACGCCGCGTGATCCCATCACACAGCTGTTTGTGGCGTCCGAGGACCTTCAGCATCAGTCAACTCCCATGCGTTCGTCTGCCGTACTATATCGAAATTCTTCCATCTGTTGCATCGGTTTTTCCTTCTTCGCTTCGCTCGCCATGGACTTGCCACCGGTACGTCTTTTCCCGACAAGAGAGCCGCAACCGATCCGAAACACATTCCTGCACACCGACGGCCGGTCATGATCATTGACTCGTACACACACTGCGGAATCAGCAAATACCTGCCCATTGAGGATGTTTCGGCGACAATGGACCGGGCGGGAGTCCACCGCGCCGTGCTGGCCCAGCATCTCGGGGAATTCGACAACAGCTATATCCAGGGCGTTGTCGCCGCGAATCCGGACCGATACGCCGGGGTCTGCCTGGTTGACCACGAGTCCGCAGCAGTCGTCGGAGAGCTCGAGTCACTGGCCGAATCAACCTGCTGCCAGGGCGTGCGTTGGCCTATCGCTCCGGAGATCGACAACCTCGATCTCGTCGGCCGCACGCTGGATCTCGGCCTGATCGTTGTCGCCTACTTCCCCGAATCGATCGCCGTTTGCGTCGACGAAGTGAGTCGTCTGCTCGAAGCCCATCCAGCCGGGACCCTGGTGGCCTCGCACCTGGGCAACCCCACCGAGAACCAGCCCGACCCGTTGCAGGACTTTCAGCAAGCGGGAGTTTTCGACCTGCTGTCGGCCGACGGCCTGGTCATCCAACTCTCCGGAATGGAAATGACCACCGGGTTTCCTCACCAGGGCCTGCACGCCCTGGTCGCCGAATTTTACCGATCAGCCGGGCCGACGCGGCTGACCTGGGGATCAAATTTCCCGGTCGTCGGAAGTGCCGACGACTACGTGGCAGAGCTGGAACTGCTGACCGGCGGTCAGTTGCCTATCCCCGACGAGGCGATCCCCGCTGTTGCCGGCGGCAATGCCGAGCGGATCTGGTTTGGTGACCAGGCCTGAAGGCCTAGCCGAACACCTCGGTCTTCAGTCGGCCGGTGCTGTCGGCGAAGCGGTCCGATGGAACTCCAACGGAGTTCAGCATGCTGACGAACAGGTTGGACAGCGGCACCGAGTCGTCGAACCTCTGGTAGCTGCCGTGCTTCAGGCCCATGTTCTTGCCACCGGCCAGAACCAGGGGGTAGTTGCGGGCGTTGTGGGTCGTACTGCAGGCACTGCCGAACAGCAGCAGCGTGTTGTCCAACAGCGGCCCGTGCTCGTCCCGTACCGTCTTGAGCCGATCGAGCATGTAGGCATAGTGGCTGGCCAACCACCGGTCGTAGTTGCTCCAGTTCTCCCACTTGGTCGAATGGCTCATGCCGTGATGACCCTGGTTGATTCCGCAGGCCAGCTTCGGGAAGCGGTCGGCAAAACCGATCCCGTCTTCGCGACCGAGCATGTAGGACATCACGCGGGTGATGTCGGTCTGGAAACCCAGCACCATGATGTCGATCATCGAGCGGATGTAGGCCTCGGGAGTCTTCTTGGGATCCACATCGAAGTTGATGTGATCGGCGTTGAAAGGCTTCATCGGGGTGTCGAGCCACTTCTCGTTCCGCTGGATCTGCCGTTCGACACTGCTGAGCGATTCGAGGTATTCCTTGAGCTTGGCGCGGTCCGCCTTGCCGAGCAGGCGACTGAGCCTGCGGCTGTCTTCGAGCACGAGGTCGACAATCCGCTTACCACGACGGATCTGCGAACGCCGTTCCTTGGTGGCCGCGCCACCGCCCGGCGAGAAGTACCGCTCGAAGATCTCCCGGTGCCGGTGTTCAGCCGGGATCGGCTTTCCCTGGTCATCAAAGGACAGCGTCGAGACGCGAGACTGGTAGCCGACGCCACCGTCGACCGAGACGACCAGCGACGAGTAACGGGTCTTCTGGCCAATCTGCTTCGAGGCGACCTGGTCGATCGAAATGCTGTTGCGGTAGTTGCTGCCTGAAACGTCACCGCCGGTCAGCCACGAATCGCCGGCAATGTGGCCCAGCACCTCACGGCTCTTCGGGTGACTCAGGCCGCCCAGGATACTGATGTCCGAGCGATGAGGCTCGAGCACCTCAAGCGTGTTGGTGAACTGGTAGTCGGTCCCCTGCCCCATCGGGAACCAACTCCACTTCTGGTGGTCGTCGGCGAACTTCTTCTTGTCCGGAATCCCGCACCCGTTGGGGAAGTACATGAAGCAGAGCCGCTTGGGCTTCTCGTCCGACCTGGCCGTCGAATCGGCCATCGCGTCCAGGTACGGCAGCGTCAGGGCGACACCCGCCCCCTGGAGAAACGAGCGTCGGTCAAGTTGCCAGGACTTCTGTGACATTGTGGTTTCCTGTCCGATTTTCCCCGCCGGGGCCAAGCGCCCCGTTTACCTGTGAATTCCGCAGCTATCTCTTTTGTCGGCCTATCGTAGCGTCAGGTCGATCCTCTTTCTTCCCCAATTCCACCGGCTGTTCCTGCAGAAACAGGGGACTCTGGACAATCTCCTCCATCACCACACGCATCGAACCACCGCGACGTGTCACCGCCGAGACAATCCGTTCGATCGCGGGTTCATCGACGAACGACATATCCCGCCCCAGGGCGTAGACCAGCAGGTGTTCGACGAGCGACCTGGTGAACCTCTTGCGTTGTGACTTGAGGATATGTGCCTTCATGCCGGTCACCCCGTCGACAACCGTGCCGCCGGGCAATTTTGTCCTGGTGTCCGGATTCTTACCGGCGTTGCTCTTGAGCAGCCCCGCACCGTTGTAGTCCTCGAAAATCAACCCGTAGGGGTCGAGCTTCTGGTGACAGTTCCGACACGAGACATTCTCGCGATGGACGACCAGTTGTTGGGCAATCGTCAGACGGGCGTCCTTCTCCTTCTGCTCGAGCCCCGGAACGTTGGGGGGAGGTGGAGGAGGAGATTCGCCCAGGATCCTCTCCATCATCCACACGGCCCGTTTGATCGGATGGGCGTGACGACCGTCGGAATGTCCACTGAGAAACGAACCCTGGGTCAACAGGCCACCGCGACCGATTTCGGGAGCCACCTTCACCGGCCGAAATTCCGTCCCCTGCACTCCAGAGATCCCGTAGAACTCGGCGAGGTTCTGGTTGATCATCACGAAATCACTGTCAATCAGGGTGAACAGGTCCAGGTCTTTCTGCAGGCAGTGTTGCACGAACCCGTACGTCTCCTTGGCCATGTCCTCCTTGACGAATCGGGTGAAGCCACCGTACTGACGAACGTCAACCTGCATCTCCTTGTGACGGTACAGCTTCAGCCATTCGTCACAGAACGATTCGACAAATCGCCGGATCCGCGGGTCTCCCACCATCCGCCGGGTCTCTCCGGCCAGGGATTTCCGGAGCCTTCCGCTGTCGGCCAGGTCGTAGAGTCTCCGGTCCGGGGGGGAATTCCAGAGGAAGTACGACAACCGTGAGGCCAGTTCGTACTCCCGTTGCTGCTCGGTCTTCTTCTCGGCGTTCGATTCAGCCAGGAACAGGAACTTGGGCGAACAGAGCACCGCCACCAGAACCTCCTTGACGCTGTCCTCGTACCGCTTGAACTCCCCCCGGACGTCTTTCCAGAACGCATGGTAGAGATCGACTTCGCGGGTCCGTGGCGGTCGTCTGAAGGCCCGCCGGAGAAACCGCTGGAGCACCTCACGGGTGTAGACGCTCTCGTCTCCCCTGTTGGGCGAATCGAACAGGATGCCGGTGTGGCTGGCCGGCGGCCACTCGGAAAAATACGGTGCCTCGAATTCCATCGACTCCACCAACACCCTCGATCCCGGCTGCTTCTGGTCCTTGACGAAGTCACCGTTCCAGACGGTCAGCACCATGATGTTGGCCAGGTTGCTCAACTCGGCGAGGTCGACCTGGGGAACCGGCAGGTTTTCGAGTCGTCCGAAGAACTCATAATTGGCCATCTTGCCATCGGCAGCCTTGATCGGCTGAATCGAATCGAACCGCCGGGCGTCCTGGCCGTCATCGGTGCGATTGCCGAGCGAGACCTGGAGAACCGGTTTCCGCTTGCCGGATCCCGTGGCCTGGCTCTTGAGCCGGGCAAGTTGTTCCGCACGTTCCTTGCGAATCGCATGGTTCTTGGCCAGCGGAGTCAACACGACCCGTTCGACACCCAGCCCGCCCTTCCACTTCAACTGCAGGGCCCCCTGCCCTTTGGGCAGGTCCAGAATGCCGAGACTCTCCACGCTGAGGATCTTTTTCTCGACCCGTTCCTGGTCAACTGGTCCCTTGCGGTAGCGATGCATGAGTCGTCCGGAGGTGCCCACAACCTCCAGGTTCATGTCAATCCGCCGCATGACCGTCTTGGCCGTCGTAACGACATCGACGTGATAGACGTCGCGAGCAGGCAGATCGAAACCAAATTTCGCCGACCGTTCCATCTTCGACCCGTTGTTGGGCACCAGCCGGCCGTCGGTCAACAACAGCAGGTAGAGGTCGGTGGCCTGGGCAGCTGTCACGGTGACCGCGCCCTGGCCCGAAGAGACGACCTCTTTCCCCATGAGCAAGGTCTGTCTTTGCTTCTTGTTATAAGAGGCCGGCAATTCTTCGTTGCGTTTGGCGACCGAGGCAGCTCTGACCCGCAGCACAAAATCTCCAGCTGCCGGAAAGTCGCGGCGGATCAGCATCTTGAGATTGGGCGACGGACCGTGCCACGACCCCGGCGCCACCTCCCGGTGCGGCACGGCCGAATCCAGCAGCATGCCTCCCTCGGTGACCTGGTAGCGGTGCTTGTGCGATCCCCGCATGCCGATTCCCAGGTTCTGCAGGATGTTGGCGTACGGACCGGTCCGTGTGGCTGGGTCAACGGTGATCGGCCGGCCGTCGGTGCCGAGAACCTCGGCCACCAGGTGCTGCGGATCGACCGGCTGAGAGACATATCCTCCGAACCGCCCGGCCGCCTTCCCCTTGGCCAGCCCCTTGCCGATACCGGTCCCAATACGAATGCGGTATCGGGTGATGGCGGGCTTTTCAGTGAAGATCGCCTGATCGAGCGCCCGGCGGGCAATCGACTGGTAGTACTCCAGGTGAAGCGGCGTCGCCTGCAGCACGGTGGCATTGTTGGAGAACCCCGACTTCGACTTGCCGTCCTCGGGAAGCAATTGGCCGAAATTTATCGAAAGGCCAAGCAGTTCCTGCAGCGTGTTGGTGTACTGCTGACGTGTCAGCCGGCGAATGACATTGCGAGAGCTGGTCCGATGCGCTTTGATCGCCTTGGCCAGTTCGGCCTGGATCCAGTCGATCATCCGTACCAGCCGGGCCTCGGGCACCTTCTTGGCGTCCTTGGGAGGCATCTTGCCGAGGTTGATCATGTTCAGGGCGTGATGCCACCGCTCGGCATCGGGCCCCCCGACCAGGTCCGGGTTCAGATCGTCCAGCCGAGTGTTTCCCTCCGACACCTTGGCGTTGTGGCAGTCGACACAGTAGGTCTTCAGGGCCGGAAGAACATCAGTGGCAAACGTGGCGGGAGGGCGATCGGCAGCAACGGACAAGGATGCCGCCGCAACCAGTATCACCACAGCCAACAAAGGGCGAACAAAACTCACGGCGGCGGTGTTCCTTGGCACCAGGACCGGTGCCGGTGGGAGGAAACGATGCGGGACGATTGCAGGCAGAAACCCCAGTCTAGGGACTGACCCCGAGCCGCGACAATGGCGACTCGTCTCGGACAACTCCAACCGTCACCGGCTCCCGAACCGTGACCGTCAGGCACCGGAATCCCAGGTCACATCGGCATCGAACGGAAAGATCGGCCGCGGGGTCCGTGTCCAGGTGAACGCCGCCAGGTCCGACTGGGTCATCCCGGGAGAATCCACCCGGATCAACGCTCGACGCCAGTCGTCGAAGTACTGGAAGTTGCTGGCGGTCTTGACGACCACCGCCCGGGCCTGCCCGACATCCAGTCCCAGGTGCTGGTAGAGCATGGGATGACAGATGGCGAATCCGGCCGCCGCCATCACCACGATGTGAACCGGACCGGATTGCAACAGCACCACCTGTCCGATCTCCGCGGTCCCCCGTTCCCCGGCGTGCACCTCGTGGTTCTCGGAGATGGCCGCCACGCGGGCGGTCACCTCGATCGGCTGGCTGAACTCGTTGTCAATCTTGCCCCCAAGCGACACGGTCACCTCGGCACCGATCCCGGCCGAGCGAGCAACAGCCACGGCATCGGGATCAACGATCGGAACCAGCATCGGGCGATCCGACTCCGGCTGCGCTGTCGCCTGTGCCAGCAGTTCCTTCAGGATCCAGGTGCTGTCCCCGGGAGCACCGCCATAGACCGAGTCCCCGGTGTCCGAGAGAATCAGCAACCCGTCCTCGTGAGCGTAGGCACGGCCGACGGCTTCAGAGACTTCCACACGTTCGGACTTCCAGAAGTCCTCTCGCATCTCCCAGGCCATCTCCCCCATTTCGGCGGCCAGCGCATCGGCCAGGTCCGCATCTCCATCGGTGTGCACCACCACCGCCCAGCCGCCTTCGGCCACGTCGAGCCAGGGCTGCATCGGATAGGGGGACACGTCCAGCACCTCGGCCCGCTGTTCCAGTTCCCGGGCCCGGTCGAACCAGGCCTTCATCGGGCCGCCGGAGGTCAGGAACTGATCTTGCGGGGTGATCATCGGGATTTTTCGCCACCCGATCGTCGGGCGACGACCGGTTTCCAGCCAATCAAAGAGCAATCTCGCGGCCTTCACCCCGGTCCCCAGCGTGTTGTGCGGCTGGGTTTCGTGGCCGACCAGCAGGTCGGCCATCTCGACCATCCTGGTCGTGATGTTGGCATGGTGATCCAGGGGACATGCCAGCGGCACGTCCGGACCAATCACATCGCGAACCGCTTCCAGAACCGCTCCCTCCAGGTCGTCGTCCCGCTCGATGCTGGCCGCTCCATGCAGTGACAGGAACAGCGCGTCCAGTTCCCCGGCCGACCGCAACGGCTCAAGCAGCATTTCGAGCAGTTCGTCGTAGGTCTCGTCGAGAATCTTTGCCCCGGCCCCGGCCCAGGCCCGTGACAACGGGACCAGCTCGACCGCTTGGTCCCGATCGGCCGCCACCTGCAAAAATCCTCCCAGTGGCCCCACTCCTGCCAACTGTTCGAGCAATTCCGCTCCCTGGAACAGCCCGTAGGCCTCGAAGGCATCCCGTCCGGTCCGTGCCCGTGTGAAGGTTCCGGTCTCCTGGACGATTTCACCAAACGCAATCCGCATCGACTGACTCCCTGTCCGCTGGTCCGGAGGAAACCCCATTCACAAGCGGCATCAATCCTGCCGTCCCACTTTGATACAGAACCTCCAGCCGGCGGATGAACCCATCCGGTGCAAGTCCATTCCAAGCAGGCGGCAGACCGTTACCCGCAGATACACAGAAGCCCCGTGGCTCCGCATGAGAATCGCTCAGCATATCCCACAACAGATCCGACACCAACACGGTCATTGCCACTGCCGAAGGCCAGAGAGGTGTTTGAGAACCCCTCGTCGGACCGATACACTTAGCAGACTGTCCCTCAGAAACGCTGGATCCGGCGGAAGCCTCGAAGAAACTCCCGGCATGCATCCCGCAGACCTCCACCGCCGACTGTTCCTGCAGGGCTCGCTCGGATCGGCCCTGTCGATCGGCTCGTCCTGCCTGACCTGTGCCGCGGCCGGAAAGACCAGCCAGGCGGGCTCGAACAAGAGCGTGATCTTTCTCTGGATGAACGGCGGCCCGAGCCACATCGACATGTGGGACCCCAAGCCGTCGGCCCCGGCCGAAATCCGCGGCCCCTACGCACCGATCGCCACCTCCCAGCCGGGAATCCGGGTCACCGAACACCTTCCCGGCCACGCACGGTTGCTCGAGAAGTTGACCCTGCTGCGTTCGATCGACTGTTCCGACTGTGGACACGATCCGAACACCGTGATGCAAACCGGAAGCCGCGAGGCCAAGAAGACCAACCCTCGAGCCAACCGGATCCCGGCAATGGGGGCGGTGGTCTCGCAGTTCCGCGGCCCGAATCGGCCGGGACTTCCCGCCTACGTCACCTTTCATGTCACCGAAGGATCCATCGCACGTGGTGGGGCCCTGGGCCGACAACACGATCCGTTTCACGGAAACCTGGGAGCCGGTCCGTTTCAGCGAGCCGATCGCCTGACCGACGATGTGCTGAAACGGCGGCATGGACTCCTGAAGACACTCGACCGTTACTCAGGCGGCCCTGATCTGTCCGGGGCGACCGACAGCGTGCCACGGTTGCGGGAGGAAGCGATTGAGGCGGTTCTGGGCGGTCGTGCCCGGAGTGCCTTCGACCTGGATGCCGAGCCCGAATCCGTGCGTCGCCTCTACAATCGCGTGCCCTGGATCGACCAGTTCGGTCGAACCGGCAAGATGAACGACCAGGTGCTGCAGGCCCGTCGACTCGTCGAACACGGGGTGCCCTTTGTCACCGTCGTGCTCAGTGCCTACGGAAATTCGGCAACCTGGGACACCCACGGCAACCCCGTCAAGACGGCCTACGGTGGTGTGGAAACGGGACTGAAACCGCTGCTGGCCCCATTCGACCACCTGCTGACCACGCTGGTCGACGACCTGGACGAACGCGGCCTGCTGGACGACACGCTGGTCGTCGCCGTGGGCGAATTCGGTCGCAGTCCGCGAATCAACAAGAACACTGGTCGTGATCACTGGCCGGCCGTCGGCGGCGGTGTCCTGGCCGGTGGCGGATTTTCCCACGGCCGGACCGTCGGCGGCACCGACCGCCAGGGTGGCAGCATCACATCGCAGAAGGTGAGTCCGGCCGACATCGCAGCGACCATCTACCGTCATCTTGAGATCCCCCTCGAGACCACCTACGTCGATGCGTCCGGCCGGCCCCGGTTCATCGTCGACTCGGGCACGCCGATCGATGAGCTCTTCGCCTAGATCCCCGTGCCGTGGGGCGTCTTTCACTCCAGGCCATGGTGTGACCAGCAGCATTCGCCACGACCGCCGAACCTGGTTGAAGTCCATCGGCGGCAGCCTGCTGAGCCCGGCCGCCTGCCTGGCAGCCGATTCGACCGACAAACCGCCACTGTCACCGAAAGTGGTGGACCGATGGCGGAGGCACTACGCCGAAGAACTCTTTGGACGCGCCCTGCCGTTCTGGGATCGCCACGGCATCGACCACCAGCGGGGTGGCTTCCAATGTGCCCTGGGTTACGACGGTCAACTGGTGGATTCCAACAAGTTCCACTGGTACCAGGGCCGCGGCATCTGGGTCTACAGCTACCTCTACAACCACTTCAAGAACCGGCTGCCCGGTGAACAACACCAGCGGACCCTGTCCATCGCCCGCAAGGCGGCCAACTTCTGGCTGAAACACGGTCCCGACAAGCGAGGCTGGTGGCCCGAACTGCTCAGCCGCGAAGGCCGAGTGTTGCAGCCCTTCCGGGGAGATGTCTACAGCGCGTTCACCACGATCGAGGGCTGCCAGGAACTGGCCCACGCGACCGACGACGACGCGATGAGAGACCGATCGTTGCGTTGGCTCAAACAGGCCTACGCCCAGGTCACACGCCGCGACTACCAGGATCCCTACGCCCGAAAACCGGGCTGGCGGGTCCAGGGCATCTGGATTTACGTGCTCAACTGCTGCACGCAGATGCTGGCACGCCGGGATGACCAGTCACTGAAAGCCATGGCCGACACCTGCATCGAGGCCTTGCTCGAACGACATCACAACCCCGACATCGGCCTCAACAACGAGTTCCTCGACCACGACTTCGGCCGAATCCCCGAGGAAGCCAACCGCTGCCTGGTCGGACATTGTCTGCAGGGACTCTGGCACGTCGTCAAGGAAGCCCGCCGCCGTGGTGACCGCGGCATCGAGCGGACCTGTCACCAACGCATCCGTCGGCACCTGGACATCGGATGGGATCACGTGCACGGCGGACTCTGCGAGTGGGTCAACGTCGGACAGTTCGACTACGAATGGGGTCCCCAGAAACTCGGCAGCCAGACGATCCCGCTGAAGATGACCGGCGAATACAACTACGTGAAGTCCTTCTGGGCCCTCAACGAGGTACTCGTCGCAACGCTGATGACTTACGAGTTGACGCAAACGGCGTGGGCCGCCCGTTATTTCACTATGGCACAGGAGATCGCCGACCGGCACTTTTCCCGCACGGCCCACGGGCAGGCCAGTTATCGTCTGGCCACTGACCGTCGGTTCCGCTTCGTGCCTCGCAGCACTCGGCAGGACAATTACCACCCGCTCCGCCGCCTGATGCTCAACCTGCAGGCACTCGATCGCCTGGCCACGTCGTGACACCCCGTTGTCATTTCCTCCGGTGCCTGGTCAAAAACATTTCGCACGGAAGATCGGTCGCTTGAACGGCCCCCAACACGGATCTACATTGCCACGCAACCATCCGGATCTGCACCAGAGAGGCGATGCGATGCCCCCGCTGAAACGACAGTCGTCCCTCCCAGTTCGTCAGCTCTCCCTGGTATTCGTGGCGGCCATCGGCCTGTCCTGTCTCCGAGGAACGACACCATGCCGTGCCGCTGAGACGCCCGACGCCAAGCCGCTCACGACGACATGGGCGGCCGGCCATCCGGAACTCCTGGAACTGTTCGGACGCCCCTTCGCCCCGGCGGGAATCGAGCACCGCAAGGCCCGTTTTCGGGCCTGGCCGTCAAAAGAACACCGACTCCCGTTTGCCGCCTCGCAACCGACACTGGTCCGGGGACCGAAAAACCAGTTGTTCGCTCATTGCTGGTCGGTCATCGCCCGATCGGTTGACGGAGGCTCGAACTGGAAGAGCCTGGGCTCGCCGCCGCGCGGATTGCCGACCCCCACGGGATCGAAGCTGCTGAAAAACAGCTTCGACGGTTGTGGCATCACACCCCGCGGCACTCTGTTGGCCCACTTGACGGTGCAATACAACGACGGCCGACCCTACGAAGGATTCTCCGACCCCAGCTACCACACCGACCTCTACGTCACACGTTCGACCGATGATGGAGCCACCTGGGAAACCCCGATCCGGCTCAATCGCGGACCGCGAGAAAATGCGGGAGCCCACCGCTGTCGATTCGCGACGCTCGCCGACGGCACGGTCGCCCTGGCCATGGGAACCTGGTTCCAGTCCGAAAGTGGCCCGTTGCCCAAGGCGAAACAGTTCAGCCAGGCCTTTCTCTGGCGGTCCAGCGATGACGGCAAGACCTGGCGCCGTGACGACCGTCCGATGTGCCGATACGGCGCCGAACCCGACCTGCTGGCCCTGCCTTCGGGCCGGCTCCTGGCAGCGGTCCGATACCAGCGACACAAGTTGCCAGGTGATCCCGACCTGCTGGCATCCCCCCACCTGCTTCGTTCCGACAAGCCTCCCTTCACCAAGAGCCGCCAGGTCGGCAAGGGACTGGTGGTCCGAAACACGGCCGTCCTGCACTCCGACGACGGCGGCAAGACCTGGAGCGAGCCACGACTGGTCACCGGATTCGACGAACAGACCGCCTGCCTGGTGCGTCTTCCCGACAACACCATCCTGCTGGTCTTCGGGCACAAGACCGACGGATCCGGACAACGGTTCATGGCCAGTTTCGACGAGGGGCGCAGTTGGAGCCGGACCGTCTACCAGTTGGGTCAGAACTGCCAGTACGCCAGCACTGTCCTGTTGACCGGCAACCGCCTGGTCTCGGTTTCACACCGGATCATCGACGGTGTCGGGATATTTCACGCCCGTCAGTGGTCGGCCCCGAAGAAAACCGCCTTCAGCGATGGCGGTTTCTGGACTCCCCGGCCGGCCGAACCGCTGGGTGTCGCCAGGTCACGTTGAGTCTCCCCGCTGTTGACTGATGACCACTCCGGGCTGATGGCCGCGGCGGCGCGACGAACGCGGTGTTTGTTGCGTGGAGGAATGCCGATATACTCGATGTGGTTTTCAGGATACCGGTCGTTGAGACGCCACGGACCATGACACGTCGCCGCTCTGGCTACTGTGACGGAATCACCCGTCGGGACGCGATTCGTGCCGGGATGGGAGTCACCGGTGCCCTGTCGCTTCCGGGCATCATCGAACTGCAGGCCGCCAGCCGGACCGACGACGGCGACGGATCCAACAACGCGGTGATCTTCGTCGAAATGGGCGGCGGACCGACCCAGCACGAGACCTTTGATCCGAAACCGAAAGCTCCCAGCGAATATCGCGGTCCATTCGGCGTGATCGACACGACACTGCCGGGCATTCAGTTCAGTGAACTGATGGCTCGCCAGTCGCAGGTCACCGACCGCGTGGCGCTGATCCGGTCTGTCCACCACAAGACTGGCAGCCACACCGTCGGCAGCCACCTGGTGCAGACCGGCTACTACCTGCGGAACGCTTCAAATGTCGACAACGACATGCCCTGTATGGGTTCGGTGATCGCCAAGGTCCGTGGCGCCAACAACCCGGCCATGCCTCCGTTTGTCTCGATCCCCTCGTCAATGCGTTACGGGCGAGCCGCATGGCTGGGCAAGTCGTTCAACCCGTTCGAAACCGGCGGCAAGCTGACCTCCAAGAACTTCCAGGTCCCCAACCTGGAACTGATCAAGGGAATCAGCACCTCACGGCTCTCCGACCGCCGCCGTCTGCTGGCGGGATTCGACTCGACCCGTCGCATCCTCGACAACCGGGGCTTCGCCACCGCCCAGGACAGTTTCACGGAACAGGCCTACCGGATGGTCACCACCACCTCGGTGCGCGACGCCTTCGACCTGAAGCGGGAGGACCAGGCCACCCGCGACCTGTACGGCAACAGCGAGTTCGGCCAGGGACTGCTGCTGGCGCGCCGACTGGCCGAGCGTGGAGTGCCGTTCGTCACGGTCGGTTCCGGCGGCTGGGACAACCACGGCCAGAAGGTCTGCGGGTTCACTCTCGAACAGAGTCTCAAGAAACGCGGCCCGGCATTTGACCAGGGCGTGGCCGCCCTGGTCACGGATCTCTACCGCCGCGGTCTGGACCGCAAGATCCTGCTGGTCTGCATGGGAGAATTCGGCCGAACCCCGAAGGTCAACAGCGAAGCCGGCCGCGACCACTGGGGTGCCGTGATGACCGTGCTGGTTTCCGGCGGCGGTCTGCAGGTCGGACAGGTCGTCGGAGCCTCTGACTCCAAGGGCGGCTACCCGATCGCCGCGCCCTACGGTCCCAACAACGTGCAGGCGATGATCTATCGCCACCTGGGCATCGACCCGTCGCTGAAGTTCCCCGACCCGGCCGGTCGGCCGCGGTACGTGCTCGAGGAACGCGGGCTGATCGGCGAGTTGATCTGAGCCGACGACCGGGCGACTACTTGCCCGTGACCGTCAGCCACGCAAGATTGAACCTGGCCATTTTGATCGTCTTGTAGCCATCGCCTTCGTAGACCAGCAGCACGTCACCGTCGCGGTTGGCGGCCATGTCCGAATAGGCCGCAGGCCCGACCTCGGCTACCCGGGCCACCGGCCAGGTCTTCGCATCGTCACGGCTCAATCGCACCGTCAGCACCCGGCGGGATCCGGTGTCCGAGGGATGCGCCACGACAATCGCATTCGGGCCGACCCGCAGCACGCTTCCCTGGCAACTCCGCTCGGGCATTCCCGCATGGTGGGCGATCGGCGACCAGGTCGCCCCCCCGTCGGAACTGAAGCAGTAGGCCCGCTGTTTCTTGCCCATCCGGCTGCGAGCATTCATGTACAACCGACCGTCGGCAAGTTCGACCACCTCGCACTCGTCGGACTGGTCCACCGTGGCCGGCTTGCCGTGTGTCCACGTTTTCCCGGCATCGTCGCTGTAGATGGCATAGGAAAGTTGCCGCCGCCCGAAGGGGACATCCTTCTCGATGCCCGCCCAGGCAGGAATCACCAGCCGTCCGGCATGTCGACCGTGACGCAACTGGATCCCGTGCCCCGGACCCGGCCCCACCCAGCCCCACTTCTCAGGCAGGACACCACGGGTGATGTCGACCGGCTTGGACCACGTTCGCCCATCATCAGTGCTGCTGCTCCGCAACACCTGCTTGTTGTCCCTGGAAAACAGCAGCCAGATCGTACCGGTCCGGTGATCGGTCACCAGGCAGGGATTGCCGATGGTGTGTGATCGGTCGTCGAACAGCACCCGCGTCGGCCCCCAGTGTGATCCCCCGTCGTCGCTACGTTTCATGACCAGGTCAATGTTTCCGTGGTCACGACCGTTTTCTCGACGGGCTTCACACAGGACCAGGATCGTCCCCTTGTGAGTGGTCAACACCGCGGGGATCCGGAACGTGTGAGTCTTCTCGGTTCCCGACCGGAACAGCACCTGCTGTCCAAAGACCGCCGCATCGCCGGCCGATGAGACTGCAGAAAGGGACAACCAGGCCAGAACGGCCAACAAACGGCGGGGGCAGCGATGTGTAGTCATGCAACTCATCATCGCTTACCCCGCAGCCATTTGCGAACCCACGACCGCCTTCAGCCAGACGGCTGTTTCGTCGTCGAGAGGATTGGGGTAACCTGAGTGGCGTCCCCGCGTGGAGAATTCTCGATGACGCATTCGACGCCAACCACTGCTTCGAACCTGCCCCACGCCCCGACCCGACGCCAACTGCTGCAGGCGGGATCGATCGGCCTGATGGGACTGGGAATGGCCGACGTCGCCAGACTGCGAGCCCAAGCGGCTGGCGACTCGGTGACGAAGCCGCGGTCGGTCATCTTCATCTTTCTGACCGGGGGAGCGTCTCAACACGACACCTTCGACATGAAGCCCGAAGGGCCCAGCGAGTTCCGCGGCGAGTTTTCCCCGATCCACACGGCGACCCCGGGAATCGAGATCTGCGAGCACTTTCCCCGACTGGCCCGCCAGAGCGACCGCTGGAGCCTGGTGCGGTCGTTGAGCCACCCGGACAACGGTCACCAGACCGGCACCTACATCATGCTGACCGGTCGCCGGGACAAGACGCCGTTCCGCTCCAGCCGACCTCACGGCAACGACTGGCCGTCGATCGCGGCGGTCGCCGGAGCGATGACATCCGGTCGCAGCAACCTGGCCAACAGCATCGTGTTGCCCGAAAAAGTGGTTCATAGCCAACAGGGAGTCTTTCCCGGCCAGTTCGCCGGCAAGTTGGGAGCGCACCACGAACCGTGGTTCCTGGACATGACTGACAAGCCCCACGGCTACCACGCCTTCTCGGGCGCGTTCCCCGGCTACCTGTACAACCTCCACCGCGGCAATCACTCCGACCGTGACGACTGGCGTTTCGCAGTCCCCAACATCTCGCTGCCCGAGGGCGTGTTCGCCCCGCGCTTCCGCAAGCGGGTGGAACTGCTGAACATCGTCGAGCGACAGCAACAGCAGCTCGAAGATGCGGCCGCTTCGGCCGACTACGGACGGTCCCGCCAGGGAGTCGTCTCGCTACTGGCGGACCCCGGCGTCCGCGATGCGTTCAACGTCAGGAAATCCGATCCCAAGACACTCCAGCGGTACGGGAACAACTCCTTCGGCTGGTCACTGCTGATGGCCCGCCGCCTGGTGGCCCTGGGGGTCAACATGGTCCAGGTCAACCTCGGCAACATGGGCACCTGGGACCTGCACGGCAATGCCTTCCCGCTGGCCAAGAACTTCCTGTTCCCGCCAACTGACCTGGCCATCTCGGCCTTGCTGGATGACCTGACGGAATCGGGAATGCTGGAGGAGACGATGGTGGTGATCGCCGGGGAATTCGGCCGCACCCCCAGGATCTTCAACGGGGCTCCCAACGTCTACAAGACGGTTGGCCGAGGGCACTGGGGCCCTTGTCAGACGGTGATGATCGCCGGTGGCGGCGTGGCCGGTGGCCGCGTGATCGGATCCTCGGACAAGAGCGGGGCCTACCCCGCCTCCGATGTCCAGACTCCCGAAAGCTTCGCGTCGACGATCTACCACGCGCTGGGCATCCCCCGCAGTGCCCACTGGCACGACGCCGCCGATCGCC
>MDTE01203992.1_pt1 | contig 22445 bp, 21 predicted proteins | sample 811231 | NCBI WGS metagenome assembly MDTE01 (sample SAMN05326651, study PRJNA326480) | marine metagenome | isolation source: seawater | place: Indian Ocean: Red Sea | collected 2010 | reverse complement strand
TAAAAATGATTATGAATTTATGTATGTGCCCAATCCAATTATGAGTGAATATTTTTACACTTTAAATAAGTCTAGCTATGAAAAATTAATACTACAGGATAAAATTGTTAATTTTCTTAAAAAGAATAAAGCCAAAACAATAATAAAATTGCCACAAAGTCCTAGTTTAAATCACTATCCACTTTTAATAGATAAAAATATGATTAGTAATTTTTTCCTTAGATATGAGAAAATTTATAAATCTATAGAAATAAACAAGCCAAAAATAATAATTTTAGATTATTTCAGTACCTCAATATATGAATGTCTTTATAGCAATAGTGAAATAATTCTTTTTCTTGATGAGTATAATTTGCCAAAACCTGATGTAATAAAAAGTTTAAAAAAAAGAGTGCATATAATTTATAAATTTTCTGAATTAAGTGTTTTAGTAAAAAAAATTCTTGAAAATAAAATATCAAAAAAAAATGAAGAATTTAAAAAAAAATTTTTCTCTATAAAAAATGAGAAAATAATAAGAGAATTATTAAATTAGTCAAATGATAAAAAACATACTTAAAATTTATGAATTATGTGAATTAAAGAGATCTAAATTATTTATTTTTGTTATTTTGATGGTTTTTGTTACGTTTTTAGAAGTATTGTCTTTATCAATAATTTATCCTTTGGTTAAAGTAATGATGGGTGGATCAAACCTAGAATATATAAATTATGTGAAAGAAATAAGTATATTTAAAAAATATCCCTTAATTTTTGTACTTTGTATTATATTGATGTTTTTGTTTATCCTTAAAAATATAGTTTCATATTTAATTAGAGTTTGGCTTGCAAAATTCAGCTGGATAACTTTAGTTGTGTTGAGAAAAAAAGTTGTAAAAGATTACGCAAAATTAGAATACGAATCATTTTTAGCAAAAGGTGTTGTTTACGTTAATTCTGCGATTAATGAATATACCAGAATAATTATCCAAGGAATGGAAGCTAGTATAAGATTAATAGGAGAAATGTTGATATTTTTTTTAATAATTGGATATTTATTATTTTTAAATATCAACGTTACAATAATTTTATTATTTTTTGTTTTTATTATAGCTCTAACTTACTATCTACTAACTTTCAAAAAAGTAGTTATTCAAGGAAAAGAAAATCAAGAAGGAGAAAAAGTTTTATATTCAAGCTCATATTATCTTTTTAGAGGAATAAAAGAAATTAAAATTCTAAGGAAAGAAAATTATTTAATTGATAAATTGATTAATGGGGCAAAAAAAATCTCTAATGCAAATATTCAAAATCAAAAAATTAAATTATTACCTAAGTATTTGCTTGAAGCTTTTTTTATTATTTTTGGCTGTTTATTTATAATATTTTCAACAAAAATGAATTATGATAATTCTGAAATTATTTCATTAATTTCTGTTTATGCATTTGCAGCATTAAGATTATTGCCAAGTGTTTCACAAATAGGAATTTGTATTAATGATTTAAATTTTGCGATTTCACCAACAAAATTAGTTTATGCTGACATTTATGAAAATAATTTAAATAATTATATTTCAATTTATAAGGAAAAGAGTAGAGACGGTGGTAAATTTAAACTTATGAGTTTAGAAGGAGTTTCCTTTAATTACAAAAATTCTGAAAAGAAAATATTACAAAATCTTAACTTAGAGGTTAAGAAAAATGATTTTATAGGTATTATAGGCCAGTCTGGTGTAGGAAAATCAACGTTAATCGATATGATCTTAGGTTATCTAAAGCCGACAAATGGAAAAATTCATATAAAAGACCAACAAAACAACCTTATAAGATCTGATGAAATTATGTCTTACGTTGCACAGGAACCTATTGTTATTCAAGGCTCTATATCAGAAAATATAAGACTAAGTGAGAAAGAAAGTCCTGAAAATGATTTAAAAGTTAAAAATGCTATTAAATTCGCAGATTTAGAAAGTTTTGTAAATACATTGGATGAGGGGATAAACACCATATTGGGTGAAGGAGGTATAAATTTATCTATCGGTCAAAAACAAAGATTAGCACTAGCTAGATGTTTTTATAGTCAAAGAGAAATAATGATTCTAGATGAACCATCTAGTGCACTTGATCAAGAAACCCAAGATAACATTTTTGACAATTTAAATTTTTTAAAAGGAAAAAAAACTATAATTTTAATTACTCATAATCATAGTACATTAAAATATTGTGAAAAAATTTTCATTTTTGATGACAAAACTTTAAAACCTTACATTTTAGATGAAAAGATTAAGTAATTTTAGATTGAATAGAGAGCTTAGTCCAGAAGTTCAAAATAATTTGCTTATAGATTATATTGAAGAGTTTTATCAAAATAAAAATTTAAAAAATTTATTGGTTAATTTGTCTTCGATCTTTAATATTCCAGAGGATAAATTTGATCAAGATATAAAGTTATTTTTAATTAATAATTTTAAAAATTCAGAAGGAAAATTTTTTCCTAAATTTTCATTAATTAATTCTATAATAAGTTTTGTTAAAAATATTTTAATTTTTTTTTGGATTTTATTAACTCAAAATAAAAAAAAAAATAAAAAAATATTTTTTGATATAATTGTAGACGACATAAGTCACAAAAACGAAGCATATAGATTTAAAAATTTTTTAAAATATTTTAAAAAAAATATTATTATTTCAAGAGTTAAACTTGATCAGGGTTTTAATTTTTTTCTATTTAACAAGTATAAAAACTTAAACCTTCAAAATTCTATTCATAATAAAAGAATCCAAGTTCTTTTTTTTTATTTAAAAGTTTTTCTAATTTCGATTAGAGAGAGAACTAATTATTGTGAAATCATATTTAATTTAATAAGAACTATAATTAAGTATGAAAGTATTTTCTCTTTAATCATGGGTAAGTATTTAATTCAAGAAAGACAATTTACAACTTCAAAACTTAAAAACTATTTATTTAAAAAAAATGGTGGAGGTAAGACAGTATTGTTTCAAAGAAATATTGCTCAATTGAATGGTCCAGGAATGTACACTTTCTGTGATTTTTTTTTCAGCTTAGGTAACAAAACACACCTACAGTATATTAAATGTAAAAGTCATTTTGAAAAAATTTATCCTGTCGGATCTTTTTTTATGAATTCAGTTAAGTTTGATAAATTAAAAAAATCAAATATTCCTAATTTTGATTTACTACATATTGCTAGTAATATGAATTATTTTCAGGATACACACAGTAAGTTTATGGATGATTGGATGGAGCAATTTAATTGGCTTAAAGTTTTAAGTGATAAATATCCAAAATTAAAAATTTGTATTAAAGGAAGAAAGTATGATGGTATGAAAAAAAATAAAAATTTTATAAACTTTTTAAATAACTCTAATATTATATTTGTCGATCAACATTATGAAGATAAAGATATTAATACATTTGATTATGATTCGTCACATTCATATGATTATGCATTAAATTCTAAAGTTGTATGTACGTGGCAGTCAACAATGGGGTTGGAATTATTAAGTTTAAAAAAATATTGTATTTTTTTAGATCCTGAAGGAAGAAATACTGCACATCTCCCAAATGATAGCTATCATAAAAAGATTAAAGTTACTTCTTACGAGGATTTTGAGAAATTATTCTTTAAAATTTACAATAACGAATTTGATTTAAATAATTTAAATACTGATGATTATTGTTTAGATAGTAGTAAAACACACGAAAAGATATTTGAAATATTAAACAATGAATAAAAAAATCAAAATAAAAAACTCTCATTTTAAAAAAAAATTTGAAATTAAAAAAAATTTGAAGGGAGATGTATTTAAAATTTTAGATAAAAAAAGTAAAAATTATTTTGGTTTTGGTGAACTTTATATAACTTCTTTGAAAAAGGGTACCACTAAAGGTTGGAATTTACATAAAAAAATGGTTTTAAATTTAATAGTAATAAAAGGTAAAGTAAGGTTTGTTATGAAAAAAAATAATAAAATAAATATAACAACCTTATCACATAATAAAAAAGAGATATTGACTATAAAATCAAATGTCTGGATTAAAATGATAAATTTAGACTCAAATACAAGTGAGATAATAAATTTTGCTAACTTAAAATATAATAAAAATGAAATTTTAAAATCAGAAATTAAATGAAAGTTGTAATTTTAGCTGGCGGTAAGGGGTCAAGGATTTCTGAATATACAAAAAAGATACCAAAACCAATGATTAAAATTTTAAATAAAACTATTTTAGAACATATTATAGAAATATATGCCAAGCAGTCATTCAAAGATTTTTATATTCTAACTGGATATAAGGGAGACTTAATTAAAAAATATTTTAATAAATACAGATTAGAAAATAACTTATATAAACTAAAATTTTTAAAAAAAAAAATTAAAATCAATTTTGTACCTACAGGATTAAATACTATGACAGGTGGTAGATTAAAAAAAATTGATAAAATTCTAAAAGATCAGAATTTTATGGTTACTTATGGTGATGGCCTTGCAAACATAAATCTTAAAAAACTTCTGAACTTTCACTTAAAACACAAAAAAATAGCCTCAGTTACAGCAGTCAGACCCTTATCAAGGTATGGTATACTAGATATTAAGGGAAATTCAGTTTTAACATTTAAAGAAAAACTAAAATTAAATTATGGATGGATTAATGGAGGTTTTTTTATTTTTAATAGTGATATCTTCAAATTTATTAAATCAAAAACTACAGTTCTTGAAAAATTTCCACTTGAAAATTTAACTAAAAAAAAACAGTTAAAAGCATTTAAGCACAAAGGTTTTTGGTATAGTATTGACACAAAAAGAGATAAAGAAAATTTAGAGTCTCTTGCAAAAAATAAAAAATCTCTTGGGCAACTTTTAAAAATTAAATGATCAAAGTTTCAAAGTCCTCAATTTCAAATTATGAAATAAATTCTGTAAAAAAAGTACTTAAAAACCAATATTTGGGTATGGGCCCAGAGGTAGAAAAATTTGAAAAACATTTAAAAAAATTTTTTAAAAGAGACGTGTGCTGTTTTAATTCTGGAACAGCTGCCCTACAAATCGCAATTCAATCTTGTGGTCTAGGAAAAGGTGATGAGATATTGGTCCCATGTATTACTTATGTAGCCACATATCAGGCAATATCAGCCACTGGAGCAAAACCAGTATTATGTGATATAGATCCTAAAAATCTTAATATCGATCTAAATAATCTAAAAAAAAAAATTACAAAAAAAACTAAAGCTATCATTCCAGTTCATTTTAGTGGTCATCCTTGCAATCTGGATGAGATATATGCCTTTTCAAAAAAAATGAAAATAAAAGTCATCGAAGATTCAGCTCATGCATTTGGATCAATGTATAAGGGAAAAAAAATTGGCTCACAGGGCTATATAAATTGTTTTAGTTTTGATGGAATTAAAAATATTACAAGTGGAGAAGGCGGTTGTTTAGTTACTAATGACAAAGAAATAATTAGAAAAGCGAAAATTTTTAGATCACTTGGTGTAATTAATGAAGCTAGTTTAAGATATAAAAGAAAAAGAAGGTGGAACTATAACGTAAAAGAACAAGGCTGGAGATATCACATGAGTGACTTAAATGCCGCTATTGGTTTAACCCAATTAAAAAGATTTTCAAAATTATCAAAAAAAAGAAAAGATTTAGCTAAATATTATGATGAAAATTTTAAAAATTTTAGCAATTACGTCAAGATATTTAATAGAAACTTTAGTACAGAGGTACCTCATATTTATTGTTTGCTTATAAATAAATCAAAAAATAGAAATTTAATTAGAAATAAATTACTAAAATATAAAATTGAAACCGGTGTGCATTATAAACCAGGTTATTTACTAGATTATTACAAATCGAATAAAAATCTTTTTCCAAAAAGTGAGTCTGTACAAAAGAAAATACTAACGCTACCTTTGCATCCTGGAGTTTCGAAGAAAGATATAAAAAAAATAGTAAAAATATTTATCAAAATTCTAAAATCATCGGATTAGTAACTTAATGAATAAAATTATAATTGATTATGGAATATTTATTAACAAAAAAACCATTATAAATAAAGAATATATATCACTTAATTCCCCTCTAGCTTTAATTTATAGTATAGGTTATTTAATTTCCAAAGGTTTTAAAAAAATTTATTTGGCAGGATTTGACGGATATTTAAAAGATGTGCCTGATCAAGATTCTACTCAGGAGCTTTTAAATGATATTAGTAAAAAATATAAAACAAAAAATATAAGTTTTGCATCTCTAACAAAAACAAAATTAAATCTAAGATTTGCAAATATAAAGGAGCTAAAATAAATGAGTATAAGTATTATTATTCCAGCTAGATATGGCTCTAGCAGATATAGAGGTAAGCCATTAGTTAAAATTCTAAAACGTGAGATGGTTTTAAGAGTTGCAGATATTTGTTCAAAAGTTGTTAACAAAAAAAACTTATTTATTGCTACAGATAGTAAAAAAATTGCAAACGTGGTTAAAAAAGCAAAATATAATGTATTAATGACATCCTCTACTTGTTTAACTGGAACGGACAGAGTTGCTGAGGCTTCAAAAAAACTTAATTCAAAAATTTATATAAATGTTCAGGGTGATGAGCCAACTATAAATCCAAATGATATTAAAAAAATAATTAAAGCAAAAAAAAAATTTCCAAACCATGTTATATGTGGTTATGATAAGGTACACAAATTTGAGAATCCATCTAATATCAATTTACCCAAAGTAGTAGTTAATGAAAAACAAGAATTAATTTATATTTCTAGAGCTTTAATTCCTGGCTCAAAAAAAAAGATAAAAGATTATCAGTATTTAAAACAAGTATGTATTTATGCATTTAATAAAAAAGAGTTAAAAATGTTTAGTTTTAAAAACAGAAAAGGTCAAATAGAGAGCATGGAAGATATAGAGATATTACGTTTTTTTGATGTAGGGGTTAAGATTAAAATGATAAGATTAAAGTCAAACTCTGTAGCAGTTGACGAAAAGAAAGATGTTATAAAGGCTGAAAAATTATTAAAGTTAAAAAATTTAAATTAATGACCAAAGAGAAATTTTTAGATCCAAATATTCCTAATAAATCTAAAACAGTTGAAGAAAAAATTCAATTATTTAAGCACAATAATATACTTTTACCTTTGCCTACAGAAATTGAAATCAGCGAGTCAGGCACATGTAACAGAAAGTGTTCATTTTGCCCAAGAAGTGCGCCTGATTTTGAAGACAAGAAAGAATTTATAAGTAACAATCTTCATGAAAAATTATGCACAGAACTTAAACAGCTGAATTACAGTGGCACTATTAGATATAGTGGTTTTGTAGAACCACTTATTGATAAAAATATTTACAATTTAATTAACATGACAAGGAGATATCTTCCAAAATCAAATATAGAAATGGTTACAAATGGCGATCCATTAAATTTAAAAAGATTAAAAATGTTATTTGATAATGGATTAAATAAAATCTTAATTAGTGCTTATGATGGAAAAAAGGAAGCAGATGAACTTAATAATTTATGTTTAGAGGCACATTTAGATAAAAATCAATATTTAGTTAGGCATAGATATTATTCCGAGGATAAAGATTTTGGTATAACTTTAAGCAACAGAGCTGGCCAAATGCAGAATGCTGAATACAGTATTCCTAATCCAAAAGAACCTCTGAACAAACCTTGTTATATACCATCCTATACATTTTTTTTAGACTACCAAGGAGATGTATTGATGTGTCCTCATGATTGGGGAAAAAAAATAATTTTAGGCAATTTAAACAATGAGAATTTTTTAGATATCTGGTTTAGTAATAAATCAATTAAAATTAGAAAAATGCTTAATAATACAAAAAGAAATTTTACTCCATGCAATGTCTGTGATGTAGAAGGAACATTAATGGGTGAAAAAAATGCTGAATATTTCAATTGATGAAAAAAAGTAAAGTATTAATTCTTGGTGGAAGTTCTGACATTGGGATTACATTAATAAAAGAGTTATTAAAAAATGATAATATGGAAATTTATGCTCATTGTTCATCCAATGAAAGGAATTTGAAAAAAATTAATAATACAAGAATTAAAATTATTAAAAGTAATTTTATAAAAATAAATGATAATAATTTTAAAAAAACATTTAATAAGTTGCTAAATCATAAATTTAGTTATTTTATAAATTTGACTGGTTATATTAGTAAATCAAATTTTCTTAATTTCAAAATTTATGATCAAATAAATACTTTCAAAACCAATGTAATTTTACCTAACCTTATTTTATCTAAAATAGTTAACAATATGATTAAAAATAATTTTGGTAGAATAGTTAATTGTTCAAGTATTGGAATAAAATTTGGTGGCGGGAGCAATACATATAACTATAGTTTATCAAAATTTGCCTCCGAATTTATCCCTTATAATTTTAAAGATTGGGCAAAAAAAAATGTGCTAATTAACAATTTAAGAATTGGCGTTACAAACACTAAATTGCATAGAAAAATTGGTAAAAATATAAAAAAAAGAGTTAAGTTAATACCTATTAGCAGAGCAGCTGAAACAAATGAAATTGTAAAATATATTTTATTTTTTCTTTCAGATGACAACACATATTCAACTGGCCAGACTATATCTATTTCTGGCGGAGAATAATGAAAAAAGTAGCTGATGTTCAAGATAAAATTTTCAAAAAAATAAAAAATATTTTTTTAAGTTCAAATATTATTCATAATAATTTCTTTTTTTGCCCTTTTAATTTTTCTCTTGGGTATGGGTTCTTAAAATATTTTGTAAATAAAAAAAATTTTTTTTTAATAATTAAATTTTTTTTTACAGAAATAATAAATATTTTTTTTATTAATGATTATAAAATTCAAAAAGGTATAAATAGAAAATTTAAGAAAACAATTTTAACTTGGGGTAACGAGACTAATATAAATCCAGATTTTTATTACGACAAATATTTTAATCAACAATCAAACTCAGATAACAATATTTTATGGATAGTTATTTATAACGGTGATTATAATATTATTAAAGATGTTACATTAGATAATGTTATTTTTGTCATAGAAGAAAAAAAAAGTTTGTTTAGCAGGATATGTTCTTTTTTAAATTTAATTTTTACTTTCGTTAAAATAAAAAAATTAAACTTTAATAATTTTTTATTTTTTTTTACTTGGCATAATATTTTTAAATTGAAGATATCAAAACTCTTATCTGAAATTATACATAAGGATTTAGAATTATTTCTAATCCCGTATGAAGGCCAACCTTTTCAATTGGAATTAATTCAAAATATGAAACAATATTCGAAAATCAAAACCAGAGGATATGTTCATTCAGTTCCATCATTTCCAACACATTTAGTCTATAAAAATAATTTTCCTGATGAGCTGATAGTAAGTAGTCGTGATCAATTTAAATTTTTCAAAGAAAAAATACTTCCAAATAACTATAAAATTTATTTATTAGAGTCAGCAAGATTTCAAAAAAGTGATCCGAAATTTATGAAAAATAAAATCTTTTTACCAATAGATTTTTATTCTCAAGAAAAAATATTAAGTGAATTAGGAATGCTTTGTAACAATGAATTAATAAATTATGATATTTCTGATTTAGAAATTAAAAACCATCCTGCATGTAAAAATTCAAAAAAACATTTAAAACTAATCAAAAAAATTGAAAATTTTATTGAAACGTATGATTGTAGGGGAAAAAATCGACTAAAAAATCAATCAATATTTATAGGATCTACTGGCTCAGTAATAGAGGCTCTCGAATTAGATTTAGATGTGTTCCATATCACAGAAGATCCAGTTTTAGAGGCTTATAGCGAATTTATTTGGAGCAATATAAAAGTATATAATATTAGTGATTATACTTATAAATATAAAATACTAAAAAAAAATCATTCTATGATTTTTAGAAAAGACATTAATTTTTTTGATAAATATGTTGAAATATAAATTATCTCAAAATTTTAAAGGAAAAAGAGTTTTAATTACAGGCCATACAGGATTTAAGGGAGCTTGGTTGGCACTTTTGATGTTAAACTTGGGTGCTAAAGTGATGGGAATCTCGTTTGGAAAAAAAACAAAACCGTCTTTATTTGAAATTTTAAAGATAGAAAAAAAAATATCACATAAAAATTTTAATATAAATAATTTACATAAACTTGAGAAAGAAATTAAAGAATTTAAACCAAATTTTATATTTCATCTTGCAGCAGAAGCTATAGTAAGTAGAGCATATTTAAATCCACTAAAAACATGGACAACAAATACTTTAGGCACAATAAATATTTTACAGGTTTTATGTTCTGTAAAATTTAATGTTATTACTGTGTTTATAACAAGTGACAAAGTTTATAAAAATTTAGAAATTAACAGAGGTTATCATGAAAAAGATATTTTGGGAGATTACGATCCATATAGTGCGTCAAAAGCATCAGCAGATCTTGCAATACAGTCCTATTTTAAATCTTTTTTGGTTAAAAATAAAAATGTAAAAATTGCAATTGCTCGAGCAGGAAATGTTATAGGAGGTGGTGATTGGTCAATGAATAGAATAATTCCTGATTGTGTATCAAAATGGTCACAAAAAAAAATCTTACAAATAAGAAATCCAAACTCTACGAGACCTTGGCAACATGTTTTTGATGTTTTGATAGGGTATGCATTTTTGGCTATAAACTTAAAACAAAACAAAAAAATTAACGGTGAATCATTTAATTTTGGTCCATCAAAATCTTATAATTTTAAAGTAATAGATTTAATAAAATTGATAAAAAAACATTGGGTTGACGGAAAAATATTAATAAAGAAAAATAAAAGTTTAAAAGAGGCAAAATTACTTCAGCTTAACAGTAAAAAATCAAATAAAATTTTAAAATGGAAACCAAAATTAAATCTTTTTGATTCTATTTACATCACTGGTATTTGGTATAAAAAATTTTATGAAAAAAAAACTAATATGTATAAATTTTCATTATATCAATTAGAAAGTTACCTTGATAACATAAAAAAAAATTTTAAAATTTTTTATAAAAACCATCATGACAAATAATTTTTACTCATATGATAAAAAAAAAAATTCCAATAAAAGTTTTGGATTAATTTTTTTTATTTTTTTTTTAATTTTAAGTTTTTATTTTTACTATGTAAAAAATAAGTTTTTCTTATATCTAATACCAATATCTTTTATTTTTTTAATTTTAGGATTATTAAATTCAAGTTTATTAAGTCCACTTAAAAAAATTTGGATAAAATTTGGAGAATTATTAGGAAAATTTATCTCTCCAATAGTAATGTTTTTAATATATTTTTTTATTGTATTTCCAACCAATTTAATTTTAAAAATTTTAAATAAAGATATTTTAGATTTAACAATTCACAAAAAAAAAGATACATATTGGAAAAAGAAAGAAAAAACTAAAAGCTCAATGGATAATCAATTTTAATGTTATTTTTAAAAGAATTTTTGAAATTTTTGCTAACAAGAAAAAAATTTTGGTTATTGCCAATTTTAATTGTTTTATTAATTTTTGGAGGATTAATTGTTTTAACACAAGGAACTGTTTTTGCTCCCTTCATATATACAATATTTTAAAATTTGATGACATCAATACTTGGTATATCTGCTTATTATCATGATAGCTCTGCTGCAATAATAGTTGATAATGAAATAATCGCTGCTGTTCAAGAAGAGCGTTTCACCAGAATTAAACACGACTCAACTTTTCCGTTTAACTCAATAAATTATGTTTTGTCTCAAATTAATAAAAAACTTTCAGAAATAGATTATATTGTATTTTATGAAAAACCTTTTTTAAAATTTGAAAGATTATTAGAAACTCATATTGCATTTGCTCCAAAAGGATTAAAATCGTTTTGCGCATCAATACCAGTTTGGCTCAGAGAAAAATTATTCCAAAAAAAATTAATAATCGATAATTTAAAAAAAATTGATGTAAATTTTTCCGACACTAATAAATTAAAATTTTCTGAACACCACTTAAGTCATGCTGCTAGTGCTTTTTTTCCAAGTGATTTTGAAGACGCAATTGTGTTAACATTAGATGGCGTGGGAGAATGGGCCACCACAACCATTGGGATTGGTAATTCAAATAAGCTTGAAATTCTTGAAGAAATTCATTTTCCACATTCTTTAGGACTACTTTATTCTGCGTTTACTTATTATTTAGGTTTTAAAGTAAATAGTGGTGAATACAAAGTAATGGGTTTGGCTCCGTATGGTATTCCAAAATATAAAGAAATTATTTTGAATCAAATAATGGATTTAAAAGAAGATGGTTCATTTAGATTAAGAATGGAGTATTTCAACTATGCTACAGGTCTGACTATGACAAATGATAAGTTTTCAAAACTTTTTGGAAGAGATGCAAGGAATAGTAATGAAGATATAGAAAAATTTCATGCAAATGTAGCTTCATCTATCCAGTTTGCTATAGAAGAAGTTATTTTAAAAATTGCAAGTTATTGCAGGAAAAAATATCAATTAAAAAATCTATGTTTAGCAGGAGGAGTAGCTTTAAACTGTGTGGCTAATGGTAAAATTTTAGAAAAAAAATTATTTGAAAATATATGGATCCAACCAGCTGCTGGTGATGCTGGAGGAGCTTTGGGTGCAGCTTTAGCATTTAATTATATTGAATTAAAAAAAAAAAGAGAAACAAAATCAAATCAAATGAAAGGTTCATATTTAGGTCCAAAATATAATGAGAAGGAAATAGAAAAAGAATTGACAATGAGTAAGGCTAAATATGTTAGATTGGATGAAAAAAATTTACTTATAGAAGTTTGTAAACAGCTCTCAAATAATAAAGCAATAGGTTGGTTCCAAGGTAGAATGGAGTATGGACCTAGAGCTTTAGGTAATAGATCAATAATTGCAGACCCTAGAAATAATGATATGCAAAAAAACTTAAATCTTAAAGTAAAATTTAGAGAAAGTTTTAGACCATTTGCTCCTGCTGTTTTAAATGAAAAAGTTCAAGATTATTTTAATTTAAATTGTGATAGTCCATATATGCTATTAGTTTCAAAAATAAATGAAAAAATTAAAAATAGTTCTGACCAGACAAAAAAAAATGAAACAAAAATTATTGATAAAATTAATGAAATTAGATCATCAATACCAGCTGTAACGCATGTTGATTATTCCGCAAGGATACAAACTGTACATAAACAAACAAATGAAAAATTTTATGATTTAATAAAAATGTATGATGACCTTTATTCTTGCCCAGTCTTAATTAATACATCATTCAATATAAGGGGCGAGCCAATAGTGAATTCACCAACTGATGCTTTTAGATGTTTTATGGGAACAAATTTAGATATTTTAGTAATAGAAAATTTCATTTTGTATAAAAATGAACAAAAAAAATCCTTAATTAAGAACTATATGAATGAATTTAAATTAGATTAAGGTTTAATTCTAGAATAATTAAAAGATATTTATATTTAATGTAAAGTTTTTATTGGTATATGGGCAAATTAATAAGCGTAATAGTAAATTGCAATGATGGAGAAAAGTATTTAGAAAAATGTATTTCAAGTATTTTAAGTCAAACTTATAAAAATTTTGAAATAATTTTTTTTGACAATTTCTCTTTGGATAATAGTAAAAAAATAATTAGAAATTTTAACGATAAAAGAATTAAATATTACTATAGTGGTACTAAATTAACGTTGTATGATGCACGAAATAAAGCAATAGAAAAAACCTCAGGAGAATTAATTGCATTTTTAGATGTAGATGATTGGTGGGATAAAAATTATTTGAGTAGCAGAGAATATGTTTTTAACAATGAGGAGATTGATTTTTTTTATAGTAACGCATTTATTTATTATGAAAAATCTAAGAAATTAAAAAAATATAAAAATAAAATTTTACCAGAGGGTAAGATATATAAATTTTTAGCGAAAGATTATTTTATCATAATCAGTGGCCTCATAATTAAGAAAAAAATTTTTAAAAAAATTGGAAATTTTAACAAACATTTTAATATTATAGGTGATTTTGATTTTGTTATCAGGTTATCGCAAAATTATAATGCCCATGCCCAAGATCAACCTTTGTTTTTTTATAGATCACATGATGATAATTTTTCAAAAAATAATACTGAATTATTTTATAATGAATTTAAAGATTGGTATAATGAACAAGAGATATTAAGTGAAAATAATTTTAATTTAAATAAAAAATATTTTAAAAAAAAATTACTTTCTTTAGAAATTAATCATTTACTATTCAACAAAAAAAGAGATGTAAATCTTTTATCAAAAATTTTTTTTTATCCTAATTACATTGAGAAATTAAAATATCTTATTGCATTCTTTACACCAAAAATCATTATTAAATATTTAAAAAAATGAAAAATAAAATATTAATTTTATCGAATGATAAATTGTATTTAAAAAACAACATTATATCTTCAGAATATAATGATACAATTAACATCATAGAGTCATTAGCTAAAAATTATAGTTTAAAGTTTATATGTAGGTCATCACAAATAATTAAAAATTTTGTAATTAAAAAAAAAAATTATAAAACCTTTTCGATTATTAAAATTGGTAAAATGAAAGAAGTTTATAATTACAGTATTTTTATGATTTCAATAACTCCGTTTAATTTTATTAATTTTATGATTTTAAAATTTTATAATCCTAAAATCACTGGCTACGTATATTTGAGGAGTGATGGTCACAAAGAATATTATCACAAATTTGGATATTTAGGTGTATTCATTTATAATTTAATTTTTAAAATAGTAACTTCTAGGCTAAAAGTATTAAGTGTCTCAAACAAAATCACTGGGCTTAAAAAAAAATATAAGTTAATTAATCCATCTGAAATTGAGAATAAGTGGTTTAAAAATAGAAAAAAACCAAATTTAGATAAACCACGATTACTTTATATTGGTAGATTTAAAAAAGAAAAAGGGATTTTTTCTTTAATTGAAATAATTAACTCAATCAAAATAGATTTAAGATTAAATGTAGTAGGGGTAAAAAATAAAATTTTAATTGATGATAAAAGGGTAAAATTTACAAATGAGGTAAACTCAACAAAGAAATTAATAAATTTTTATGATTTATGTAATATATTTGTTCTTCCATCGTTTACAGAAGGTTCTCCTAAAGTACTACTAGAAAGTTTATCAAGATTAAGACCAGTGATAATTTTTAATGAGATAAAACATGTAAAACAAAACTTTAAAGGAATTTTTTTATGTAGAAGAAATCCAAAGGATTTTAATAAAAAAATAGATCATATACTTAATAATTATAATAAAATTATCAAGCAATTAAAAAAAAATAAACTACATACAAAAAAAGAATTTCAAAATGATTTAAGAAAAATAATTAAATGAATATTTTAAAAAAAAATTATTTTGATATTATTATTTTCATAATACCAATTTCTTTCATTATTGGTATAGCCGTAACAGAATTTTTCGTTCTGTTAAGTATTGTAATATTTTTAATTTATAATAAAGACCTTAAAATTTTTAAAGATTTAAAAGTTATATTTTTAATATTTTTTGCAATTTACATTTTTTTTAATGCATTATTTCAGATATCTGATGATCTGAGAAATTCTTCATTGGTTTATTTTAGATTTTTTTTATTTTCCTTATCAATATTTTATCTTTGCAAAATATACGAAAATAAAAAAAAAATAATTTCTATTTAATTTTAATTTTTGTTTTCAGCTTTTTAATATTTGATTCTTTTTTTCAATTTTTTAATGGAAAAAATATTTTAGGAATGGAAATTGTAAAAAATAGAATATCTAGTTTTTTTGGAGATGATCTAATACTAGGAAGTTTTCTAGTAAGATTTTTACCTTTGGTTATTTGGTTAGCTTATTATTCAAAATTTGAAATAAATAAATATACCATCAATTACTCAATTTTTTTTTCTTTTTATTTAATTACAATTTATCTTTCAGGAGGCAGAACATCGTTTGCTTTAACAATATTATTAATTTTTTTAATTCTATTATTTATAAAATCACTCAGAAAAATCTTTATCTATTCTTCTATAATTTCTTTAATTTTTATTATGATTTCTGCAATAACAAATATTGGTAAAACTGATCCAAGTAACAGAATGTTTGTTAAAACTTATTTTCAATTAACAAATAAAAAACTTTTTGAGACCAAAAAAGTTTATCCGTTACATAGACAAGTAGCAAGTAAAGATCATCAGGGTCATTTTGAGCTAGCTTTAAAGATTTTTAAAGAAAATAAATTATTTGGCCTTGGGCCAAAGGGTTTTAGATATTATTGTAGAGGAGTAAAATATGATCCACCCATAGGTATTTGCTCTACTCATCCACATAATATCATTCTTCAAATTGCCTCAGAGCTTGGAGTCACCGGTCTATTGATTTATATTTTTGCTGCGTTTTTTTTAATTTTAAGTTTTTTAAAAGTTGTTTTTAAAAGAAAAGATAAGGATGAATATGTTCTGTTCTATTTATCAACATTCGCTTTAGTTATTAACTTTTTTCCGTTTTTAACTAGTGGAAATTTTTTCAATAACTGGATTTCTATAATAATATATTATAACATAGGTCTTTACTTTTATTCATATCAACAAATACTTCAAAATGATAAAAATTTATTTAATACTACTATTAAATAATGCTTTAATTTTGTTTTATTTTAAAAAATTTTCAAATTTAATTAATATTTACGACAAACCTGATAAAAAATTAAAAGTACATAAGTTCAATGTCCCACTCATTGGGGGAACAATAATATTTATTAATTATATTTTATTATTTATATTTGAATTAATTTTTAAAAATCAAATTTTTTTTATAGATTTAAATTTAATATCTTCTTCAGAAATATTTTCTTTGTCATTCTTTATAGCAAGTTTTTATCTTCTAGGTTTATATGATGATAAATTTAATATAAGTCCCAATATTAGACTAATTATATCTATCATATTAGCTATTATAATTTTAAATTTAAATAAAGAGTTGATTATTAATGATTTGAATTTTTCTTTTAAAACAAACCAATATTTTTTAAATAATTACTCTTTTTTATTTACTATATTCTGTATAATAATTTTAAAAAATTCATTAAATTTTTATGATGGTATAAATTGCCAGTCAGGCATTTTTTTTGTTTACGTATTCTTTTTTTTATTAGTAAAGTCAGATTATAATCAATTTTATTTAATTAACTTAATTATTATATCAATTGTTCTTTTTTTAAATTCAAGAGAAAAACTTTTTTTTGGTGATAGTGGCATATATCTAATGAGTGCTTTAATATCAATATGCCTAATATATGAGTATAATATTAATAATAATATAATTTTTGTCGATGAGATATTTTTATTATTAATCTTACCAGGATTAGATTTAGTGAGGTTAACAATTTCAAGAATTTTAAGTGGAAAAAATGCATTTTATGGAGATAGAAATCATTTACATCATTTATTGATAAGAAAATATAATTTGTTAAAAACAAATATTTTGTTAGCTTTGATGGGTATTTTTCCAATTATTTTATTCTCTATTTTTAAATTAAATTTTTTTATAGTTATACTAATGTTTACTTTAATTTATTTTTATCTAATTTTGAAACTGAGTATCAATGACACATAATATAATTATCGGAAAGAGAAGCTTTCTAAGCCTGTCTTTAAAAAAAATAAATAAAAAAAATATAATTTTGTCTACTCATGATTTATCAGATAAATCAATTATAAAAAAAATAAATCAATATAAAAAAGTAAATTTAGTTTTTAATAATTTTTATCCATCATCAAAACTTAATGTTTTAAAATACCAAGACTATGATGAATTTAAAAAACTTTCAATTCAGCCAATATTAGATTTATTTAAAAATATAAATGTCAAAAAAATTAATAAGATTATTTATACTAGTAGTTCTTCCGTATATGGCCTTATAGAAAACCTTAATTCAGAAACTAAAGATAAATTTAATAGAGAGCTGTATTCGTCTTTTAAACTAGCATGTGAAAAAATTATAATAAATTTTGCAAACAAAAATAATAAGAAATACTATATATTAAGATTATTTAATACTTATGGAAATAAAAATGATCACTTCTCATTTATTGAAAAACTTCTAAGAGCAAAAAAAAATAAAACAAATATATTTTTAATTAATAACGGTTCTTCAATAAGAGATTTTATTCATTTAAATGATATAGCTAAAATATATAATCAAATATTAAAAAAAAATATTAAAAAAGGTATCTATGACCTGGGAACTGGAAAAGGAACTCTTATTAAAGATATAGTTGAATTAGTAAATATAAATAACAACAAAATCACAAAAATTAATCAAATTGAAGAAATACAAAACTCTGTTGCTGATATTAATTCTTTGATAAATCAAATTGGAAATTTTAAGTTTGTAGATTTAAATTCCTACATAAAAAAAAATATTAAAAATTATAATAAAATTAAAATTATTTCAGAGAGGAGAATAGTTAATAAAAATATTAAAGAAACTGGAGTTGTTATTTATGGAGGTGGACATGCAGGAAAACAAATTTTTAAAGACTTAATTGCCAACAATGAGAATGTTCTTTTCATTGTTGATGATGATGTAAAAAAACAAAACACTATTTACGAAAATTGTCCAATTATAAGTTATCAAAATTTATTAAAGCTTAAAAATTTTAAAAATATTAAAACAATTTATTTAACCATTCCATCATTAGGAAAAGGAAAAAAAGAAACAATATTAAAAAAAATTAAGAATAATTTTTTTGATGTTAGATTTTTGCCAGAAAAAAAATTTTTGTTATCTGATCAAATAAGCTTAAATGATTTAAATATTAATGAAATAAATAATATTTTAAATAGGAAACAAATAAAAATTAAAAAAATCAAAAAATTAAACAAAAAAGTGACTTTAGTTACTGGCGCTGGAGGCACTATAGGATCAGAAATTTGCAGACAACTTATACAGCAAAAAGTTAAAAAAATTATAGCAATAGATAAATCTGAAATAGCAATTTATAATTTGAAAAATGAATTGGGTAATAGAGTTATAAGTTATAAACTTATAGATATAAATGACCAGTATTTTTTAGAAAAGTTAATTATTAGAGAAAAAATAGATTTTATTTTCCACGCAGCCGCATACAAACATGTTAATATTTTAGAAAAAAATATCTTCCCCGCTGTTAAAAATAATATTTTTTCAACCTATAATGTTTGTTATTTAGCAAAAAAACATTCGTGTGAAATGATTTTTATATCAACTGATAAAGCTGCAAATCCTAAATCAATACTAGGATACTCTAAGAGATTTGCTGAAAAGATTTGTGAATATTTCAACACATTTAAAAGCAAAGATTTTATAAAAATTGTGAGATTTGGAAATGTATTTGGAAGCTCTGGTTCTGCAATTACAAGCTTCTTAGATCAAATCAATATGGACAAACCAGTAAAAATAACACATATGAAAGCTTCAAGGTTTTTTATGACAATAATGGAAGCTTGTCATTTAGTCCTTCAAACTACCGAAATTAAAAGTAGTAAAAAAATTTTTGTTCTAAATATGGGTAGACCATTGAATATTTTTAGACTGGCGAAAGATTTAGGAAAAATTAAATCAAAAATAAATCCAAATTATCAATTTAGATACGAAGTTATTGGTTTACAGCCTGGCGAAAAATTACATGAGACAATAGTTGATAAACAGGAAATTATTACTAAGCATAACTCTGAAATTTTTTTAGTTAAAAATAAAAAATACAAGATAAATAATTTTATTAAACTATACCAAAATTTAATTTTTAATTATCAAAAACAAAATGAAAAAAATTTATTTAAATTTTTGAGTAGGATAGGGAAAATATAAATAAACTTAAACAAATAAAACTTTTAACTACTTTTTTTATAATTACAATTCCGGTAATATTTATAAAATGATTTTCTTAGAACTAATTTTTTTTTTAACTTTATCATTTTTTTCTATTTATTCATTAGGAGGTTTGGGTCAATTAATACTTAATCAAAAAGAAGAATTTTTTTTTGAAAATATATTTTTTGGATTTATAGCAGCTACCTTTATTATAACATTATTTCATTTTTTTATTAAAATTAATCTTTACATAATTTTGTTTATTTTCATATTTGGGTTTTATAATGCAATTAAAAAATTTAAATTCGATAAAGAATACCAGAAAAGAAATTTAATTTATTTTATAATTTTTTTTATTTTTGTTCCAATATTTTTAAGCCAAAAATTTCATGAAGATTTTGGATATTATCATTTACCTTACGTAATAAATCTATTTAATGAAAAGATAATTTTTGGAATGGCTAATGTTAATTCAGGTTTTATCCATAATTCTATCTGGTTAAATTTGTACTCGATATTTTATTTTAATAATAATTTTAATTTTTTGACTTTACCAACTTTTTTACTTTTCGTTTTATTTATACTTTTTTCTTTAAAGAATATTTTAGAATGCAAAAATTTTCTAGTTAGCAATTATTTTTTAATTGTAAGTATATTTTATTTAATATTAAAATTTACTAGAATTTCAGAATATGGAACCGATTTGCCAGCAACATTGTTCTCTTTATTATCAATATATTATTTTTTAAAATATTTTGAATTAACTAAAATAGAAATTAAAAATTTATATTTTTATATAATTTTAAGTTTTGCAGTTTTTTCAATTTTAATTAAATTTAGTAGTATTCCTTTAATAATATTAGTTATTTTTATTTTTTTAAAAGATTATAAAATTTTAAGAAACGAAATATTTAAATTAAAATATAATTTTATTTACTTATTTGGATTGTTATTTCTTATACAGCAATTTATTTACAGTGGTTGTCTTATTTTTCCTTCAGAACTTTCATGTTTTAAAGTGTCATGGTTTAATGATGAATTTTTAGTATGGAAAAATAAGCTTGAATTAATAAATAAAAGTTTTTCATCAACCAATAATGAAATAACTAAAGAAAATTATTTAACAAATTTTAACTGGGTTCCATATTGGTTTAAAAGAAATTATATGGAAATATCTGAACATTTATTGACAATGTTAATTCCTTTATTAATTTTTTTAACATTTTTGAAAAAAGATTTTAAAAAATTTCAAAATAATAAAAGTTTTTTAATTCTTTTTGTCTTTATTATAAGTGGATTAGTTTTTTGGTTTATATTTTCTCCTGTTTTAAGATTTTCTGTTCCTTACCTAGTATCATTAATTTTTTTGATTACTTTTCATATTTATATCAAGAAAAAATTTTCCAAAAAAATTTTTGTTATTTTTTTATCAATAATAATTATTTTTAATTTATCAAAAAATATCGATAGAATATTAAATAAAGATAATATTTATTTTGGAATAGATAAAGTCAATAACAAGTATATACGATTGTCAAATATTAATTCAAAATCACTCAATGTTTATAAGCCAGATATAAAAAAAAATTATCAAAATGGTTGGCAGGGTCGTTTATGTTGGGATATTCCATTTTTGTGCACATATAATGAAATTGGTATTAGTAAAAAGTATGGATATTATTTTGTTAATAAATTAAATAATTAAAATGATAAACAAATCCTCATTTAAACTATCAATAATTATTCCTTGTTACAATGAGAAGAATACAATTACACAAATAATTAATAAGGTTATTGATAGTATAAATTATTATAATATTGCAAGATATGAAATTATAGTTGTAGATGATTTTTCTAAAGATGGTACTAGAGAAAAATTAAATAGCTTCAAAAACACCCCAAATTTGAAAATACTTTTTCATGAAGAAAATTTTGGAAAAGGCTTTGCTATAAAAACTGCCATCAAATCTGTTACTGGTGACATAGTTTTAATACAAGATGCTGATTTAGAATATGATCCATATGATTACAATAAACTACTTTTGCCATTCTTTGAAACAAATGCAGATGTAGTCTATGGATCAAGATTTTTAGGCGGTGGAAAGTATGTGAGGATACATTTTTTTTGGCATTATTTAGCAAACAAAATATTAACTCTTATCTGTAACTTGTTTACAAATTTGAATTTAACAGATATGGAAACTGGATATAAAGCTTTCAAAACTGAAAGTGTAAAAAAAATAAATATTGAAGAAAAAACCTTTTCTTTTGAACCTGAATTAACAATTAAGTTTGCTAAGAATAAATGTAAATTTTTTGAAGTGCCTATTACATATAATGGTAGATCCTATGAGGAAGGAAAAAAAATTGGATTAAAAGATGCTTTTATAGCCTTAAAAACCATTATTTTATATTCTTTTAAATCTTAAAATTTCTTTGACTAAAAAAAAACATTATGTATAAGTCTTCCTGCCTGGTGATTATTGCGAAAAGGTAATACCCGATCCCATTCCGAACTCGGAAGTTAAGTTTTTCAGCGCCGATGGTACTTTG
>MDTE01104335.1_pt1 | contig 22452 bp, 4 predicted proteins | sample 811231 | NCBI WGS metagenome assembly MDTE01 (sample SAMN05326651, study PRJNA326480) | marine metagenome | isolation source: seawater | place: Indian Ocean: Red Sea | collected 2010 | reverse complement strand
GATGTAGGAAATGCTGGAAATGGTGATGGTTCTTCAGTAACATTTACAGTAACGGTAGCTAATGGTAAATTGGTGATTGACGGAGTTGAATCTTCTACTTTAACATTATTAAAAGGAAATACTTACCAATTTAATCAATCTGAAGCGAGTAATGCTGGTAATACATTAAAATTGAGTGAGACTCCTGATGGAACACATGGTGGAGGAGTTGAATATGATGCTACTGGAGATAATTCTACTATTACTTCTTTTGGAACTGCTGGAACAAATGGAACATTAACATTTACGGTGGGAAGTGAAGCACCAAAAAGACTATATTATTATAGTGAAGAAACATCAGGAATGGGAGGAGTAATTAATCCACCTTCAGATATTATTTTTGGCTATGGTTCATCTACTAATACAACAAATAATCGAGATTTTACAGAACAAGAATTAGGAACTTATCCTGCTACTGAAACAATGAGAATAGTTAGTGATACCGGTAATGTGGGTATAGGAACATCATTACCAGCAGCCAAATTAGATGTGGCTGGAGGAGCAATTATAAGAGGTGATTTAACAGTAAGTGGGACAAGAACCATTGTTAATACTAATAATTTGGATATATCAGACAATGTTATTATATTAAATGATGGGTTAGGTTCTTCAGTAAATCCAAATATGAGTAGTGGTTTATTAATAAAAAGAGATACAAGTAACAATCAATTTGTTGGTTGGGATGAAGAACAAGGTAGTTTTATATTAGGAAATACAACACATGATGGTCAAGATTCAGCAGTAGTAACACTAGCGGATAGAAGTGATTTAAAGGCAAAATCAGTTCATTTGACCAATGATATGACTAGTTCAACGGCAAATATAACAGATGCTACTATTGCAAATATTACCAGTGAAACAATAAAAGCTACAGGAAGACCAATGACAACGACGAATTATACTGTAACTGTGGATGTAGTAGATGGTTTAGAAGAATTTAGTATTGATGCTGGTGGTATGATAAGTTTATCTATGATTAGAGGAAATACTTATAGATTTGATCAATCTGATTCTACGAATGCAACATTTCCTTTAAAAATTCAAACTACAGATAAAACCGATTATACAGATGGTTATACAGTAGAAGGAACTCCAGGTCAAGCAACTCCTGCTGGTGGAGATGTAGTTGTATTTACTGTTCCTACTAGTGCTCCAGATGATTTAGAATATTATATTGAATATACGAATGGAAGTAAAGTTTTTAAACCAATAACAGTTACATCGCATCCGTTGGCTGGAGAATTTACAGATATAAGTGCTACAGTAGCAAAAATAGGTGTATTAGAATTAACATCAGATGAGCCTAGTAATTTTAAAACGGTAAATTCTACCACTATTACTACACATGATATAAAAGTTACAAATACAGTTACTATGAATAATCCTAGTATAACGGATCCTAGTTTTAATTTGATGGATATATTGGGTCCTCCAAAACAAATTGTTGTAACAGACACTAGTGAAAATGCTGTTCATATTGAAGTAGATATAGAGGCATTAAAAAGATATCATGTTGGTTTTACACCTGAAAAATTACCAGCAGTTCAGAGATTTAATATTGAGTTATCCAATCCAACATATGGTAAAATAGTAGATGTAAGTTTGAATGCTAGTGATATTAGTGGTGGTATTTATGAAGATATTACAAAAATTAGATTTAGTAAGCAGGCTGCCGGTGTAAATGGGCGAGTCGAAGGTTATCATAATAATGTATATTCTTTTTATGGTTTAAATCAATTAATATACACGGAATTAAATGCTATTAAAATGTCATTTCAAAATTATCATCCTAGTGTATTTGAAACTACTGTTAATAAAACAACAACACAACCATTTATGCCAGCATTAATTCCTGCTAGTGATTTAACAATTGGTGTTTCAAATAGTAGCACATCTACTACCATTTATAATGCTAGAGAAAATGCTGAAATTAATTTATCATGGAATGCACCAGATGCTGGTTCAGGAGAAATTGATAAATATTATGTAAGATATACAGAAACAGCCGCATTAAATGGTTCATCAGCTGTAAATACAAATAATTATCAAGTAATTGGTCCTATTTCCTTAGAAAATGTTTCATTGGATACATCTAATAATATTTTTAAATATGGAATGAAATATAAATTTCAAGTAAAAGCTGGTAATGATGCCGGTGCAATAGCGGATAATGATTGGTCTTCAACAGAATGGAAAACAGCTGATTCTTATACATCAGTTCCTTTACCACCTCCAATTGATAGAATAGATAATGTAAATATAATAAGTAAATTATGGAATGGTTCGTGGGATGAAATATATCAATTTGATTCTGTTAGTTTAGATAGTTTTGCTGGAGGCACGGATGGAATATATTATAGTTATGTAGCAAATACGGCGACATGGATAAAACATAGTGAAGATCCAGATGAAGTAGCAGACGATCCGGGTAGAAAATTATTTAGAGACAAAACTCAATATGAGGATGAAGAAGATGATGATGGTAATTCATTAGCCAAAATAGGATTAAAAGATATATCTGGAATTAATTGTTCAACTACATTATTAGATGTTCCATCAGGAAGTAATATATATAAATTCATAGCTGAATTAACAGATGAAAGTGGTGGAGGAACGGCGAATACAGAAACAATAAACATAACTAGTTTGGCGACAACTAGATATGCCGATACAATTCATACTGTTTCAACTGGTCCGATTTTATTTAAAGTAAATGTAAAAGATCCTTATGATTTAGCTAATGATACTAAAAATAAAGCTGGATTTTGGTTAGGTGCGGATATAACAGATATAGAATTAGATATTCCTGTTAATAATAAAAAAGGCGAAATTAGAATTAAAGCAGAAGTTCCAGGAATCCCAAATGCATCTCAACAAGTTAATGTTATAAAATTTGCTACAGATACAATGCAATTTTCACCTACAATAGCTGACCATGATAATGCTAGTGGAGCAAATCAAGGTATTTGGATAGGTGTAAATGAAGATTATGTTGGAGCAAATGGAGTGGATTGGAATTGTGGTATAGCAAATTTAAAAGTAGGAACAACATTTAAATTAAGTTTAAAAGTAACTGATTTAGCTAGTGATAGTTCTGGTTATTATAGAGGTGATTTTGCTCAATTAAATATTTTTAGTGATGTTACTACAGATGAAACAATATATGTAAATAATACTGATTATGGTATTTCAAAACCACAAAATTCAGGAAATGAATTAACATATTGGCAAGATGATGTATTTGATGCTTTAACAGTAACAAATAACAAAACGTTAGGTTTGACAGATATAACTTTTACAGCGTATAATATTAACGGTGATACAGAAGAAATTAAACAAATAATGTTAATGAGAGATACAGCTTCATTAACAAATACATTACAAGCCAATAGATATAAATGTCAAAGTTGGTCTGCTTTATTAAGTTCTGATGATTTACCAGATGCTTCTACATTTTTAGTAGCAAATGCATTTGATAATACTATAGGTTTGGAGTCTAATGAATTATTATTATTTGATGGTATTTTTACATCTGATTCTACTTTATATACAGATTATAGGGATACTTATAATAAAACAGTTGGTGGTGCCAAACAGGCGGGAATAAATGATTCAAAAACAAATGTTAATTGGAGTACAGCTGGTTTTAAATGGGCTTTATTTAAAATATCAAATACAGGAGCAAATAAAATACAAGATGCTGGTGTAGCTCGTTTTGGAGTTAAATTTCATACACCAGATCCTTCAGGGGCTTTTACAGGTTTTACAAATAATTATAGAACAGAAGCAGATGATTTATTTCAATGTGATATTTTATTGCCATCTGCTTTAAATGATGGGGCAACTTACTGGTATAATGTTAATGGAGATTATGAATCAGAAAATACAAGAGCTGTTGCTGATGCTGATAATGAAGATGGTGTTACTGGTTTAGGTATTTTTGATAGTAAAACAGTTACAAATTCAGAAACAGTATTTATAATAACACCACCAGTTCCAACAGCTGCTCAAGTAGTTGATGATATTTGGATTAGAGTAGGTTTAAACAAAGATGCTCCAATGATGTTTTCAAATATAGAATTAGTGAGTGTTTAATATTGATAATTTAATATTTTCTCTCCCCAAAATTGACTTTTGAGTCAATTTGATTTATAAAATAAATTTTTTAATAAAAAAGTTTATTTTATATATTTATTCTTTTAACTTCATGGTATTTTCACTTATACTGATAAATTCTTTTAATTCATCAAAGATTTCTTTGGAATGATTGGGTTTTTCAAGTTTATTTAAAACAGTTTGGATAGCAAACTTATTTGTTTTTGTATCTTTCATAATTTTCCATAGTAAAAATGTATTAATTCTTTTGTCTAATTCACTGTCGTTTAATTCTTTCCACTTTGTTTTAAACTCTTGATATAAAGTCATATAAATAATGGTAATTTTTGATTCAGTTGAATCGTAAAAATATTTCTTGAAAAACTTTGCAAATGTTTCGTTTTCCATGATTTCGGTTAAGTCTTTGAAAAATTCATTATCTTGAATTAATTTATTGCCTTCATTTCTAACAATATCAAAAGAATTTTGTTTTACAATTGTATTTACTTCACTCATTTATTTAATTATATAATAAAATAAATGACTCAATTTTATTTAATTATTTAAAACATAGGTTTTTAATAAATATCCAACCACTAGTGCTAAAAATATACAACCAGCAATTATTAATGGTTTTTTATCTACAGCTTGCAAATTATTTTTTATCATTTTTGCTTGTTGAAACATTTTATCAAAAACGCCAAAATATGCTAGGCTTCCTAATGTCATAACAGCAACAATACCTATGGTAATATAAATTACCAATAACGGTGCTGGTTCTAGTGTAAATATTTCACTATTAGGTTTTGGTATCAAACAAGAACTAGCATCTGTAGCACCATCACATCTATTTTCCTTTGTTAAAGGAATACTACAATCATTACCATACCATAAATCATTACCTTCATCGTCTTTTTTACATTCACATTTACAGTTTGTTTTATTTTTTACATAGTCCCTATCAAAATTGGTTGATTTACCATCAACAAGAAATTTTTTGGAATAATTATTAAATTTTCCTGATTCTGCTAATTTTTCTTTATATGGTGAATTATTTTTAATATATCTTATGTAATAAGCACCATTTGTTTTATACCATTTTTTCCATTGTTCATTATATTGAGGGTCTTTCATACCAATTAGTTCTCTAAGATAAGATTCTGCTGTTAAACCTCCAGGAGCATTTGGGTCTTTCAACATTGTTCCACGTGAATCGCATTTAAAATCATTAAAACATTTTGGTATATCTCTATTTTTATATGGAACCTTGCATCTTTTATTTGGATTATAATCATCTTTACAACTTAATGGATAACAAATATTTTTATCTTCAAATCCCCATGAATTTTCTTCAAACAAACATTTTTCACCATGTTTATATAAACCAGTTTTACAATTTCCTTTATCATCAAGACAATCACTTTTTTTAACATTTTTATAAGAGCCAAAATATGGATGATTTAAATCAGTAATAGTATCATGTTTATTTGAATCGTCATACATCCATGATGTTTCTTTTCTTTTTTCATCAACTTTATCATTCAATTCTGAATATAAATTATTATTTGCATTTTTTGTTTTATCAAAATATGTTCTCAAGCCATCTTTTCCATCACGTTCTACTAATTCACTATCGGTAGTAGTTTCATTTGAAGTTAAATATTGCATACCTATTTCTCTTAATCTTTTACCATTATCTTTATCAATCTTAGTAAGTTTTTTTGAATCTCCTATGCTTCTATATACTATATGATGTTCATGTAATTTTTTTGTTCTGAAATGTTTTATCAAATCATTTTTAGTTAAAGGTCCAATTATTTTATTTTTTTTCTTATACCAATAATATTTACTTTCTTTTGTATTTCTGTGTTCTATTGTTTCTTTTTTTATTTCATCATATACAGCATTTTTACCATCATTTACCAAAAAATCCAACGGTATAGGTGATGATTTTTGATAATCATTATTTGTATCAACTATTATAATTTTTGTTTTTTCATTAATTTCACCGTCTTGGTATTTTTGTTTAAGAACGTCAAAAGTTATATTACCATATTTGTTTGGTAATTTATATAAATTGCTATTGTTTGTCAAAACTTCTTTTTCAATTAAACTTTCAAATTCATTAAATTCATTAGTTAGATTATCACTTTTGACATTATTATTAAATATTACATCATTACGCCAATCACCACCTTTTATTTTTTTAAATTTTTCATAATTTTGAAAATTAGTTTTTATGGTAGCGGCTTCCCATATAATTTTCTTATGTGTTTCAGTTTGTCCTTGAACAGTTCCATAATTGATAACAAGTTTTTTATTAAAAAGTTGCAAATTATTGTCATCTGAATTTGGAATTGTTCCATCAACATTTCCTAATACTCCTTCAGCTCCTGAAGAATTTTTTTCACTTGGTTCATAAAAATAAGCATAATTTATTATAGCTTGTTGTTGGTTACTAGTTCCATCTTTTGAAGCTTCTGTTGATAACATACCTTCTTTAAAATTCTCTTTATTTAATAAAAAATATATTGATGAAATTCCAACAATTACACTAAATACAATAATAATTTTATATTTTTTGAATATTTTTCTAAGGTTGATGTTCATATATATATAATTAAATATAATTATTAGAGTATTATTAGTTCTTTTTTTTTAGTGCGTTTTTTTTAGTTCTTTTTTTTATGCGATAAAAAAGTTTATTTATTCTATATAAACTATATATGTCTTATGATTATGTAATTATTGGTGGTGGGGCTGGTGCAATTATGACAGCTTATACTTTAAATGATTTAGACCCATCAAAAAATATTTTAATATTAGAAAAAAACTCCAAAACATTAACAGAATATAGAAATCAAAATTATGACAATATTATAAATTGGCAATTAGCTCAAAATGATACTGATTATACATATACACAACAGAGTACAGATGGAAAATCTGTTTGGGTTGGTGAAGGTTTGGGTGGTGGAACATTACATTTTGGCTTGCAATATATTGATTCTTTGGATGTAATAAATAAAAATTATTCAGATTGGAGTTCTATTTTTACAGAATTAGATATAATATTAAATCCACAACAATATAATTATAGTGTAAATAATAATCCAAATGAAGCTTGGTATAATTTAAAACAACAATTAGACGCTGATTCTAGTATATTAACACATAATAACAAAATATATTCTGATAATTTAGCTACAAAATCACGTTTATTAATTGGTTCAATTGTTGAAAATAAACAAAATATTACAATAGAATATGGTGTAGAAGTAACTAAATTAGTTATTCAATATGGTAAAGTTCAGAAAATAGAAACGGTTGGTGGAACAGATTATTCAGGTAATAAATATATATTAGCTGCCGGGGCTATTATGTCGCCAACAATTTTATTAAGAAGTGGTATAAATGCTGGAACATCATTATATGATCATGCTGGTTATACTTTATTATATAAAAAAATGAGTAATATATGGGGTGGAGATTCAGGTTATAGTGATTCTGAATTAACTACTTTGGGTTTAAATAAATATAACGTAGGTCAGGGTGGAAGTAATGATTTATCTACAATAAATAGCGGTCTTTCAGGCGATCCAATAACAGCAATTTTTCAACATACAAAATTATCAGATTCAGATGTAGCATTAGCAAAATCAGGAACAGTCCCAACTGGTTCTGTTACCTTAGGAGAAGGTATATATTATGTATATGATATGGGAACATATTGGAGTAGTAATTCTGGTGGTCATCCGGGTGGAGATGTAATTCGTTCTCAATTAGGAACAAGTTATGAATTAACAAATACTTTAACTACACAACATGGACAAGCATATAGCAGATTATTTACAGGAGGAGCAACCTTATTGGGAATAAAAGAAGTAGCGACTGAACAACAAGAAATTTCAGATTTAGGATTACAACCAAATGAAATAGTTGGTCATTTACAAACTAGAGATCCTAGTATGAATTGGCAAACATATTATTCTAGTGTATTAGGATACGAAAGTAGATTAATTGTCACACATGCTCAGGGTGCTCATTTAAGTGGTGCTGGTAGTATAACATTAGATGCTAGTAATAATCCAATAGTAACCTTAAATCATTTGGGTTCAGGAACTTTTAAAGATACTACATTAGACTATTTATTGGAAGCATATACCAAAAATAATACAATATTGACAAATATGGGTTATGTTTTAGATTCACAAGTACCTATTAATAAAACATATATAGAATCTGCTTATAATTCAATATATCATTATCAGGGTGGTTCTGTCAATGTGATAGATGATAATTTTAAAGTAAGTGGAGTAAATAATTTATATGTAGGAGATTCATCAGCATTAGATGAACCATGGTCGGGTTCAACTAGTGTTCCTTCAATGGCTTTGGGTAGAAAATTAGGAAAACATTTGACAAATTTGACAACATTTATACCAACTATAACATCTACTTTTAATTATAACGAAGAATTATTAGACTTGTTATTAAAAAAGGAATTAGGAACAAGATATACATCAGCTTCATTTGTTTTTGGACAAGAATTACCAGCTTTGACAAGATATCAAACAGATATGGTTTATGCTAGTGAATTACCTACAAGTTTGGAAAGTAGTTTTGAATGGAGTGATGCTTTTAATGTTACTGGTGGAGGAACATATAAAATTTTAAACAGTGTTTTTGGAGAAATAGATCCAGCAGCATATCAGTTTATAAAAAAATACGAAGATATTCCTATGGTTGATGTTTCAGGTACAAATGGTCGTGTATGGTATCCAATAAATAAAGATATGAGAGAAATATTAAGAGATTCGATTACGGGTAAAACAAATTTCACATTTGAAATAGAAACAAATATTCTATATGATGAAAAAATATATAGTAATAATCCAAATTACTTACCTATTATTAATAGTGGAGTATTAATATTTTTGGGTAATTTAAAACCATTAACTACACATAGTATTAAATTAAAGAGAGTTTATATTTATGATGGAGAATATGGTGCTATAAAAGATATAAAACTGGATGATATGGGAGATGCTTTATTGATAGATCCTTCAAATTCACAACCATTTGTTTATAATGGTGCTATGGGACAGTGGAACGAAGGTTCTATTGGTATAAATTTTATGCCAATTCAAGTTTTGGGTGATTTTTTAGAAGTAAATGAGGAATATATTGATGTAAATAGTGGTATATTTTATTCAAATGTAACAAATAAATGGGAAATGGAAAATTTACCTACACTAATATCGGATATGTCAAATGTATATTTCAGCGAAATAGATACAAATTGGGATGGTGTTGTTTGGAAAAGTGATGCTAGTGGAAATAGATGGGTAAATAGAGGACTTCAACCACCATTAACATCTATAAATGATTTACCAGATGTAGATACATCATCTTCGTTATTATTTAATAACGATGGTATTTTATATAATGCTGCTCAAGAATTATGGATGCCTGATGAAATACAATTAGCCATGACTATTGGGAGTCCTTCTGATGTAGATTTATCATTATTAAAAAATGGTCATAGATTAAAATATAATGAAAATAGAGATGATTGGAATACAATAATAAAGGGGCCTACAATAAATGTATTAAGTGATATAGGAGATATAGATATGACTAATCTAGAAGATCTTATACCTCAATGGAATATGACGGAACGCATAGAATTAGATTCTCCTATAGAAAATAGTTATTATGGTAATTCAGTTGATATAAATAATCAATATGCTATAATAGGGGCTTATAAAGAAGATTTTTTGTCACCGGCTTTGGCAAATGCAGGGAAAGCATATATTTATGAACTAGGAGAAGAATATAACGCTAATTTATTACATGAAACGATTATTCCTTCAGATAAATCAAGTGATGCTTTATTTGGTTCAGTAGTAAAATTAGATGCTGAAAAAGTAATTGTTTCTGCTCCAAATCATTTGTCTAATAAAGGAAAAGTTTATATTTACAATTTCAGCAATAATTATTATGGTTCATTAGTAGGTTCATATTATGAAGAATCCATATCATTGACAGCATCTGATGAAGAGGATGATAATCATTTTGGTTGTTCGCTAGCAACCTATAATAATTATATGATAATAGGTGCAAATCAAAGTTCAAATTCTTCAGGAAAAGGAAAATGTTATATTTTTAAAAAACTAGGAACTAATTGGAATGAAATAAAAATATTGGAAGCGCCCACTAGCGGTGATTTTGCTGGTGAAGTAGGTGATCAATATGGTGATAGTGTAGAAATAAATGATGAATTTGCGTTTGTAGGTGTTCCAAAAAAGAGCAGTAATAAAGGTTTAGTTTATGTTTATAGAAAAGATGAATTAGGAAATGATAATTGGGGTTTTAAATATATTTTAAAGCCAACAACATGGATAGATAATAGTTTTTTTGGAAAAGCAATGGCTGTTTCCTCGAAACATTTATTTGTATCTTCTCCATCAACAGATGTTTCTGGTTCTATTTGTTATTATAATTATACAGACAATTGGGGAGTTTTAAACAATAATGTATATAATGAAACAAATTTGATTCAACCAGTAGATGGTAGTAACAATGATCAATTTGGTATTTCTATTTCTACTACAAATAATTTAATGGTGGCTGGTGCTAGTGGAGTAGATATATGTGGTAATGATAGTGGGGCAATATATATTTATAGAAATACAAATTTAGGTTATTGGGAACAATCAGATAAATTAGTAGAAAGTGATATATCATCAAATGATGAATTTGGAATATCGGTAAGTATTCATTATAAAAATATAATAGTTGGTTCATGGAAAAATGCGGATCCTTCAAATAGTGGTTGTGCTTATTTATATAATTTACCAGAAATGGAAGGAGGAACAAAATTAATTATTTTTGATGAAAATTATAATAGATGGAAAGCTGGTGAAGTTGATCTAGGTGGAATTGGAATGATAATAGTTACAAGATTAGAACATTTAAATGATGTAGATATAGAATTACCTGATTATCCATTATTATCAAATAGTACCTTAGTTTTTAAAACAGATATAAAAAAATGGGTTCCGGGTGTTCCTAATGTAATGTTATCATCATTAAATGATATACCAAAGGTAGATATATCAGGAGTATCTAATAATCATTTATTGAAATATTCAGGCAATGATAATTGGACTACTACATTTTTAGATGATCCAATAGATGAATTAAACGATATATTAGATGTATCAGCTTCAACACCTTCTAGTGGAGATGGATTAGTTTATAATTCAGAAACAAATAAGTGGGAAGGAAGAATGGTAGATAAAAGTTTGGCAACAGGAGTATATAGATCTGCTACTGAACCAGTAGGAACAGAAGGTAATTTATATTATGATACTTCAGTAGATGTTTATTTTGGAAAAATAGAAGATGATTGGTTACAAATTATGTTGAATAATAGTCCAATTATATTTGGTCATCCAACAAATGCTATTACAAAAATTTCAAAAACAGTTACAACAACAACAATAGAAATAGCGTGGGATAATCCTTTACAAACAGATACAATGTTTGAATCTATTTATCCTGAGGATAAAGTAGATGGAGTTTTTTATTTACCTACAATAAATGATATATATTTTGAAATAAAAAAATCAGATGAAGATTTCAATGATATAGACGGAATATTAATAGGGGGTCAAGAAAAGGGTCAAAAATTAACGCAAAGTTCTGGTGATTTTATGCTTACTAATAAAGTATTATTAACGAATAGTAATGATGGAATAGATACAATAGAAAGAGATGGTTTAAAACAAGTATATAAAATGAATTCATTTGTATTAGAAGCTTCTGTTACTTATAAGGCTCGTTTATGGTTAAGAAATTCCACACCAGCTAGTAATGATTATAAAACATTTACAAATTTATTACTATTATAATTATTATTTAGTTTTAAATAATCAAAAATAATAATTATATATTGTATATGAGTTTTAACTATACTAATGAGGTATTAGATTTATTATTTAAAAAAACATTAGGAACAACATATACATCTTCTGAATTAGTTCCGGGTCAGGAAATTCCTCTTCAACATAAAATTCATAATGAGCAAATTTATGGTTTTCCATTAACAGATTCTGATTCTAGTAATTTTACTTGGGGAATAGGTGATAATGATGATGCTAGTAATCCTGTTGCTGGTGGAGGGACAGTTCAAGATTTGGTAGATATCTTAGGTGAAATGGATGGAACACAATACACATATATAAAAAAATATTCTGATATACCTTTATCGGTTATACCAAATACTGGTAATAGAGCATGGCAACCAACAACAACAAGTTTGAGAGATAAATTTAAAAACGTAATATTAGGAAAAAGCAATTTTACATATAAATTATCAAGTAATTTAACAGGTTATGAGACGATATATAGTTCAAATCCAGCATTTAAACCTATAGTTAATAATGGTGTATTGATATTTTTGGGAAATACAATCCCTCATGAATCTACTAATTTAAAATTTAAAGAAGTTTTTGTTTATGAAGGGGAATTTGGAGCAGCAGCTAATATTCAATTGGATATTTTAACAGATGTAATTATTACAGATCCTAGTAATGGGGAGCCACTTATTTATAATAGTGCGATGGGACAATGGGAGCATGGTATGGTTGGTAGAAATTTTATTCCTATCGATAAAATGGAAGATTTGGTTGATGTAAGTTTTAATGTAACACCACAACATCGTATGACATTACGTTATGATGAAGATGATTTATGGAAACCTCAGATGATACCGGAAAAATTGAATGATTTATCGGATGTTGATTTATCTGGAGGTGAAGCAATTATAAATGGCGTAGCTTTGGTTTATCAAGATGGTAAATATGTTCCAAAATTAGTAAGTGAGCCAGTTACAGGATTAGATTTTTTACCAGATGTAGATATTTGTGCTAATCAATTAAAAGATGGAATAGGTTTAGTATATGATATATCGCAATCAAAATGGGTTCCAAAAGGAATACAAACAACAATAGAATTTTTAAGTGATATATCTGGAATTGACTTAGATGGTATAAAAGATGGTTATACAATAGCATATAATGATGCTAGTGGAAATTGGCAACCAAAAGAAGTAGGAGCGGTAATTAATGTATTAGGAGATGTATTAGATGTTGATTTGGGAAATTTAGCTGAACAATTACCTGTATGGGATGTTGTAAAAAAAATAGAATCAAGCGATATGGATGTAAATGATAATTTTGGTTCAGCAGTAGCTATTGATATAAGTTATGCTGCTGTAAGTTCGTATAGAAAAATGGCAGCTGTAGGTGGAATACCATTTACATATGTAGGTTCGGCATATGTATTTAAAAGAGGCGATACAGCTACATCATGGGATGAGAGACAAAAATTATTACCATCTATAATGGGACCTAGTATGAGATTTGGTTTGTCTTTAAAAATGACTTCTAATTTTATTGCAATATCGGCACCATATTTAAGTTTTATTAATCAAAATGGCGTTACTTTTACAGAAGCAGGTTCTGTTTTTGTTTATAAATTGGATCATAATACTGGTTATTTTGGAACATTATCGGATTTTTCAGTAACACCAATGGAATTTACTGAGAGTACAAAAATAACATTACAATATCCTACTTCATATGATTGGTTTGGAATATCATTGGATATAAAAGGTGATTACTTAATAATTGGTTCAACGCAAAAAAATGCTATTTCCCCTTCAAAGGGTCAAGTTTATATTTATAAATACAATGGTTCAACATGGAATAATATAAAAACATTAACTGGTCAGGATAGTGTTAATAATGATGAATTTGGACAAGCTGTTACGATAAACGAATCATATGCTTTTGCTAGTTCAGCAATGCATGATAGTGCAAAAGGAGCTGTTTATATTTTTAAAAAAAATGAAGGAGGAAACGATAATTGGGGTTTTCTTCAAAAAGTGATGTTACAATATCCTACAATAAATGATCATTTTGGCTACAGTATGAGTGTTAATTCAAAAAGTTTAATAGTTGGTGCTGTAAAAACAGAATCATTTTCAGGTGATGCTTATTTAATAGCTCTTAATGAAGCTACAGGAATATGGGGTAATTTTGATGAAAATTTAAATTCTATTGAAACAAGCAAGGTTCAATCAGGAACCATTAGAGAAGAAGCAAATGGGGATTATTTCGGTTCTAGTATTCATATAGGAGAAACTTATGGTGTGGTTGGTGGAAATTTGGCTGACTTAAGTGGAAATGATAATACAGGTGTAGCTTTTATTATACAAGATACAGGAGAGGGATATTGGGAAGTTAGAAAAAAAGTTTTATCTAATGATTTACAAGCTGGAGATGAATATGGTTTTTCTGTAGGATTATATAATAGATATGCTATAGTAGGAGCATGGAAGGAAGATGAACCTCTTAATGGAGGTGCTGCTTATATTTTAAATTTACCAGAAATGGAAGGCGGAACTAGATGTTTAGTATATGATCCAGATACAGGAAGATGGAAAGCAGGTGCTATTTCAGCAGCAGGAGCAGGAGTATTAATTCAACAATTAGACGATTTAACAGATGTAGAAGTTAGTGGAAATGAAGTAACAGATTTAACCGCAACAGATGGACAAGCATTAGTATTTGATGCTACTAATAATAGATGGATACCAGGAAATGTCCAAACACAATTAAACTCAATTGGTGATATTTCAGGAGTTGATATAGCCGATGTCGAGAACGGTTATACGTTGGTTTATAATGATGGAATTTGGAAAGCACAAAATGTTCAAGCTGAACTATCATCTATTAATGATGTTCCAAATGTATTTGCTGATAATCCTAGTAATGGCGATGGTTTGGTTTATAGTGATGCTTCTGGTGGTTGGATATTAGGTGAAGTAAAAGGTTCTTCAGGTGCTGCTTCAGGAGTGGTAGCATCAAATATTCGACCTGAAAATAGCGAGCCGGGTGATATATTTTATGATACAAGTCATAATATTTTTTATGCTAGATTATCTGAAGGTTGGAGAAAAATGCTAATGCAAAATACACCTTTAATATTTGGTCAGCCCGGTGTTATTGAAAATCCTGTAAATGCGCCATTAATGCAAAAATTTGTTGATAGATTAGAAATTACATGGCAAAATCCACCTCAAAATCCTACAGGTATAATGCCTGTCAATGCTGAAGATTTGGTTAATAATGCTTTATATTTACCAGTAATTAATGATATTAAATTTGAATTTATTTTAGCTAGTACAAATTCTTTTTCAGCTCCATTGGGAGGAACTATTAATATAGGAGGAAAAGCTTTGACAGATAGAGTTCAAGATAATAGAACTATGCAAACATTATCTCAAGAAACAGGTATGAAAAAACTAACCAATAAAATAGTTATTTATACGTATGGTCATTCGGTTGATTCAGCTATTGCTTCTAATTGGACAAAATTAAATACTCAAGAAAATGGTTCTTATGAATATGATTATATAGAAAATGATGCTGATGGAAATCAAGTTTATTATTTTAATCCTAGATCACAATATTTTACAATTCAAGCAAATACTGAATATTCTTTTCGCTTTTACTTAACAAATTCTTTATCAACATCGGTTGCTGCTGTGAATTATAGAACTTTTGAGAATATAAGGACATTTGAAGCAGAAACTCCTACCGAATTAAAAGTAGCAAATCCAGGTTTAACAAATGGATTTCATGCTGTTTTGTCTAGAACTGGCGATACTCATAAAATTAATGTAAATATTAATCCTGAAGCTTTAACTGGAACTGGAGTTAGCGCTACAACAGCCACATCAGATATGGATAGTTCGGTGTTTTTCGAAGCTTATGAAATTCAACAAAGAACGTGTAATGCTTATGATAATTCTGAAGATGAAACAGTAGATATTACATGGTCTTCATGGGTAGATGTTACTTTTAATGAAACAACAAATTCGGATGCAAAAACAATATTAGCAGAAACACCGTTAATACCAACTTCTACAATAGTAAATACAGTAACTAAATCCATAACATTACCGGAAAATGATAATAAATTTTATCAATTTAGAGTAAGAGCAAAGAACAATTTATCTTCTAGTTATGGAGCATGGTCATCAAATTACTATACAATTCGTTTTACTCAACCACAAGAAGTAAGTTTGGAGAATGTTCAATGTAAATTTCGTGGAGTTGGAGACAAATGGTATGGTGTTATACCAGTTAGCACACACAAATCATCAACAGGTGAAGCTTCTACAAATGATGATATTTACTATCATAGTAAATTAAAAATTCAAGAATATAGAATTTCAATTAGAAGAACGGAAAGTGCTGCTTATGAAGTAGTTCATCATATTACAAATACAGATACTGGTTTAGTTGAATGTTTGTATGAATTAGGTAGTGGAATTAATGGTCCTGAAGCTGGAAATATGTCTCAATATGATAGTAATGTTGCTTATACTGGAACAACTAATAATTATAAAACAAATCCTATATTTCGTTTTAAATTAGAAGCGAGAAATTGGTTATTTGGAGAAGCAGGTTCTGAAGACCAATGGTCTTTTATTAGCGAACAAACAGCCATTTTACAGCCTACAGTTCCATCATTACCTTATCATAAAAAAATGAAATTTTATGAAAAAAACACGAAAGATGTTAGTGGAAATACAGAAAGAGTTGTTGATTTAATAGGAACCGCTATTACAAGTGAATCTATAGTTAAAGTGGAAGATGATGATGGTAATAAATATTTATTTAATAATGAAACAAGTTATGATGAAGAGCAAATTTGGAGTTTAACTGATGGGACATATACTTTTAAAGATATTCCACAGGCTCATCCAATGGCTATTTTAAATAATGGTAAATTTGAATCAATAAATTATACAGGTGATTCTAGTAAAAAATCAACAAAAGAAATAACCGGAACAACCTTGGATGGAACATATGATTTTTATTATGGTGATATTACAGTAACTGTTACAGGAGATTTTGATAGAGTAAGTATTTATTGTTTTAATCATGGTTATATGGGTGGAAAAGATTTATTAGCATATCAACCTACAGAAATAAGTTATAGTGGTATGGGAGATGATTGGACTCCATTATCTAAAGATTATTTGGCTTATGAATGGAATCATCCGGCAAATCCGGGCGCTGAAGGTTTAACAATAGATCAATATACGGTTGAATTTGAAGTAGGTTTGGGTAGAATTGTGGGTGATGTAATAAGTTTTGAAGATTTATTAGGTGTAAATTATGATACAACCGAAGTAGATTCCGAAGATATAGATTTGATTTATTTTAAAGTGGAAGGTTCAGATACGATATTTGAAGCAGAAGATATAGATGGACCTGCTATTGAATTTACAAATAGCGAATCATTATCTGGTGTAAAGAAAATATATGGGGTAAGATATACTGATGTTGTAGATAAAGCTAAAGGGGCACCACCATATTATTTGAGAGCTTATAATCCTGATTTAATGAGAAATTGGGCCACAGGATTTACATATACTAATGTTACTGCTACAAATTTCTTTAATAGTGCGAAAACAGACGCAACATCATTTAACAGCCCTGCTAGTTTAAATCCGCAAAAACCAAATGTTCCTAGTATAGCAAATCCACATAGACCAGTTATTCAATTAACAGATAATGGTGTAATAATTAAAGTATCTGAGCCATCAGGAACAACATTAAGTTATGTAGATGGAACAAATTATTCTCCATATGGAATAGCTATTAATCAATATAAAGCGCAACCATATATTAATGATGATGCTACAAATATAACATTATTAACGACAGAAGAAACATATAAACATTCACGTGGTGCTGGTATATTGATACATTCTATAACTGCTGATAGCAATAAATTATACCGATTATCTGGAGATGGTAAAATAAAATATGAAATACAAGCAAATAATAAATTAATAAGCACATTTAGTGACACAATACAAATATCTTTTAAAGTTTCTCAACCTAATCCTACTGATTTCGCAAAAGCCCCATTATATCAATGGGATAATTTAACAAATAAAATAAAATTATTATTAAGACCAGATGCATGTGGTTTATCACCTAGTGATTCAAGTTATAATTCAGTAACTTATAATCCCGGAACGGTTGTTCCAATTAGTGATGTCAGCGGAGTAACAGATAATTTACATATATTAAATTCTGCTGCTGAATTAGAATGGCAGGTAAAAGCTCATGATAATACTACTACTAATGTTTTAACAACAAATTGGCAGGATTTGGGAGAAGATGGTTATAGCAATGGTGAAGGCTATAATGCTGGTAATGAAGTTATAGCATGGTTAGGTGTATTGACAGAAAATAATATATATAAACAACAATTTAGTGTAAGAAATAAATATAATCCAGCATGGATAGAATCTGTTTCTACTGAAAATGGTTGGGTAAGTGTTACGAAACCGAATGCTATTACATTTAATACCAGTAAAGTAGTTATTCCTGGTGCTAATATAGATGGAACATCTGATTCAAATTATATTGATTGTTCTTTTAATAAACCTACAGCACCGGGTTTATTTGCGAAACATGATGGTAATAATGTTGCTGATGCTGGTTCTATGACAGCTGTAGAAGGACAACCAAATATATATGAGTATAAGATTACTATGGAAACAAATAAAATATTTAACATTTATGGTGATTCAAATGTTAGGGGAGATGCTTCAGCAAATCCATTTATTGTTTCAGGAACGAATGGTCTTACTATAAGTCCAGATACAACATATACAATAAATGGTGTTTTGGCATATAATTGGTATTATCCAACAAGCGCTTCAGATGCTTCTACAACATCAACTGTTTTGGCAGGTTCAGTTCCAAAAACGATAGGTGGAATAGATAGAATATTAAGTGATTCTTACAAACCTACTATTGATTTATCTGGAAATTATACATCAGATGATATTACTATACCGGCTTCTAGTTATAAAAAATTAACCATATCAAATGGTGTTCCTAGTTTATCAAATAGTGTTATTTCTATACCGAAAAAATTGACAGGAGCGAATTCTATAAATACTGAATCAACCACATTAGAGCATGTAATTGTAAATTCAGCTTGGGAATCTTCTACTAGTTCAAATATGTTGAGAATATGGTTTGATATAAATGGGACTATACAAACAAATATAATTAATATAGGATATAATCTGGCGGCTAATGTTTTTACATTATCAGCATCTGGAGAAGATTTGTTTAGAGTAACAACAACTAGTCCGGTAAAAGATATTTATCATGCTGGTTTTGCTGAAAATAAAACACACTGGTATAAAGTAGAAGGATTAAAAATAGAGCTTTTATCATCAGGTATAGCTAATTTGACATCAAATACATTAGCTGGTCAGCCATTGACTATTACGGCAAAATTTCAATATACTGAAAATTCATCACCTACATTGACCGAACCCATTCCTTATGAATATCAATTGGTTAGTAATCAATTGTTTGATTCTGTAGATAGTGGTTCAGATATTATATCACCTATTATTGATTATGTTCCTTATACAATATTTGGAATTCCATCTTTGAGAAATAAAGTATGGGGTGATTCTAAGGCATTAAAAGTAAATTATACAATAGATAATAAGTCAAAATTCTATGTTATGAATGATTATATAGCAAAATTAGACATTAGTGGTATAAATATGAATGATAAATTGAAAGTTTTCGGAGATTTTACTCCTACGTGGAGCACAACGGCTGTTTCTGGAACAGCAAATTCATTTAAATTAGATGGATTACATACAGTAACATCAGGTGAAGATATGTCAGGTAATTTTATTATGGATGCAATGATTAAAATAACACATCATAATATTGCTGGAGGAGATTCATCAATAATTCAAAACGGTTCTAATGATTATAAATTTATATTTGATCCTGATACATATTCTGTATTAGACAGTTCTGGTTCAAGAGCATTATCTGAACCAACAGTTTCGGCTGTTTCAGTAAGCATGGCTGCTAATCATTCAGGATTTGATCAAAATAATTTAATACCATTGACACTATTAAATGGACCAGATTTATTTGATCCAGTAACATTAACAAAGACAGTAAATCAGGTAAATGATTGGAGTTATAATTCAATAGATGTTACAAAAGATATTCAAAATAGTAATAGAATGATTTTATTTAAGGGTAAATTTAAAACACCAGCCAGTTTAGAGACTGATTTTACAGGTGTTACGACATCATTATATCACAGTAGTTTGGCTACAACATTAACAAATTATAGTAAAGTAATATCAAATAATGATTTTATTATACCTAGTAATAATGATGTTTTTAAAGAAAATTATAAATGGCAATTTTACAAATATAAATGGAAAAATATTGGATTAAGTAATAATAATAATGTTTATTATAGTCAAATTTATTTAGGAGATGATACAAATACAAATATAGATTTATCGGATTTATTAGAGAGCACAGATACAGCAGCAAATGTTGTTATAATGATTAAAACATATGATGTTGATACGGAAAATAGCTATAGTGAAATTTGGGAAAGTCCTTTCTTTTTGGGTATTCGTGGCTCACAAGGTTATCGAGAAGGTCAGTTATCTACTATGAATATATTAACAAAAGATAGTCCTACTCCTACTACGGTATGGACTTTACCGGGTGGTGTAATAGCACCATCTATGGGTCAAACATTTACTGGAACAAACAATCCTAGTAATTTAGATTGGAAAACCTATAAAAGAGTATTACCATTTGCTCATAAAAAAGTTAGAATAAACAAAAGTAGTAGTATAAGTCATATTATAGCTGTAGGGTTAAGAAAAGATAAAGATTTAAAATTGGGACATGTATATGCTGGTAGAAAATATCAAGCAGATACAACTATACAAGATTGTTATAGAGTTCCACCATAAATTTAGCATTTTATTTGTTATAAGTAACAAATAAAATTATGTATTTATTATAAGTAATGTCATCATTTACAGATTCAGAAAAAGTTCAATATGCGTTAAAATACGCATTAAATGTTACGATGCAACACAAATCATTATCGGCTTATGCTGAAGAAAGAGCACCTAAACGAATATTTCCTTCCAATATTATGTCAAAAGATATAATAAGTAAAGGTGAGGGTGATTTAGATGCGAATGGAAATTATCTTCAGGGGCATGTTTTCAATCCGTTAGGGACATTGAATGTGGCTGCTAATATATCTACTCCTGTAACAACTGTTCAATATTATAAAATTGTAGATCCTATTACAAATGTTGTATCAAATGTTACGGTTAATGATATATTAAGTAATCCTGATATAACGGGTATGTCTTATGACTCAATTGCTGCTTTGGGCGACAGTTCCGTTGATCAAAATGATCCGTGGTATAATAAGGCTGTAAAAATTCAACAATTACAAAAGACATGGTTTTTTAGAGGTCATTATGATGGAGCAGCAAATGAAGGAGATATGTTTCAATATGCTACAACTAATTATAATGGATTACATTTATCATATAATAAAATAGCCGCTGGAACAATTGTAGATGTTTCAGATTCCACAAAAGTAGTTCCTCATATAAAGTTATACTTACAGGTTCAAATGGAAAATATTGCATCTGGTTCTGATGGGACGGGTGATGTGGATAATATGTCATTTAGACATTCATTATTAGAAAATATGTTAGGGTTAGAATCTGGTTTTGCGAATGTAGTTCCTGTTCAGGGGCCTCATTATACAAGTAGTTCTAGTGAAAAAATGCCTATTATTCAAACGGGTATAATGGGTAACGAATGGTTTTCTCAAGACACATATGGTATGATATCATTTTATGCTTTGGGTTCAGGTTCGCATACAGTTGCGGATAATTATCCTGATCCTAGCAGTCCTCATGGGACATCAGCGCCTTTAGTTTCTTATTTAAGATATGTTGGTGAAACGGCAGCAACTACTGGATTAGGCGGTGGCAGTGGAGGTGGAGGTGGAGGTGGAGGTGGAACTGTATCCACGGTAGGTTTAGGTGGGACATTTATGGGCGATCAATTGGTTCCGGTAGATGCGTCTGGATTAGAGATAATGCTTAATGATACAAATGGTACAACTATAGGAGATGGTGAATTTAATGTATTTACTGATATAGATTTGAGAAATGGTAGTACCTTGTTATTAAATGGAACACCAGCAGTATTTAGTAATTGGGTAGAGGATGCTAGTAATAATATTAGTCGAGATAGTAATGTTACAGTGACTGGTGATTTACAATTGAATGGGACATTAAAAGATGCTTCTGGAAATGCTAGGATTTTTAGT
>MDTE01039313.1_pt1 | contig 22452 bp, 14 predicted proteins | sample 811231 | NCBI WGS metagenome assembly MDTE01 (sample SAMN05326651, study PRJNA326480) | marine metagenome | isolation source: seawater | place: Indian Ocean: Red Sea | collected 2010 | reverse complement strand
AAGATTACTTCCACTAAGTGTCATCTGTTGGGTATTGTTTGTGAAAAACTCTATATTGCTATCAGATTGTTCTATTCTTTCGTGGCTATCACCCCATTGATAACTGTAACCAGTTCCTATATTGACATGATGATCTGCAACAATCCCACCAGTAACATCTATACCACTTGATGTTGTTTCTAGTTTCTTAGAATTATCGTAATAGATAGATACAGCATCATTTGATGTAGCTTGAAGATATGTTTCATTATTTGAAGCATTCTTAAGAAGAATATTACCTGTACCAAGCAAATATAAAGAGCCACTTCCTTGATCGCTAATAAAACTATCATTTCCATCGTGAAAAATTTGAAGATCACTTCCTGCACCAAAAATTGCTTTTACACTGTCACCAAGAATTAAATCACCTGTTAGTGTACCACCAGCCAATGGTAGTTTAGTTGCTATACTATTTGTAACAGTAGTAGAAAAATTAGCGTCATCACCTAGAGCGGCGGCTAATTCATTTAATGTGTTTAATGCACCAGGAGCGGCGTCAATTAAATTGTTTATACTGGTAGTTACACTGGCTGTGGTTGCACCAGTTGCACCACCTGTGGTGATGTTTCCTAAATTACGTGCATTACTCATAACAAATATCCTCCCATTACAGAATATACTGAAGCTCCATATAGATATGTGGTACTAGTAGACCCACCACCTGTAATAGCAAATCCAACATAGTCATTTGCACTGAAGTATCCAGAATAAGCTAATGAACTACCATTCCACATATGACCTTGTCCACTACCACCACCGTTGTGATCATTGCTTGCTGTTATAACAGAACCATTTAATTGAAATGAAAGATGAAAGTCCATGGTGCTTGGATTGGTAAACATCACTGTACAGTAAAAAGCATAATCACCTGTTACTGGTATTGTAAACTTGCCTGTGCTATTATCCCAATGACTGCCTCTGTTGACATCGACATGCTTCCAACCTCTCAATCTATTAGCTTCAGCTGATTGAATTGAATTTACATAGTAGTGTCCACTAAATCCTCTTGCTCTAAAATGAGGTCTGTTTGGGTGTGTGACTCTACCTAAGTAGTCTGCTCTTATTGCAACATAATCACTTGAATTAAGTCCGTTGCCGCCAACCCTTGCTTGCAACTGCCTATCTGTTGAACTACCATTCCAATGTCCTATCCAACCTCCAACATGTCCTGAATTTGATTTTATGTCTAAGCCTGCATAATAGTTGCCTTTGGCTTTTGCATTAAAAAACGCATTAGCATTTGTACCACTGTCTCCTGCTAGTTGTGTTGCATCTACTGTAACATCTGCACGATGATTAGGATCTTGAGTACTAATAGTCATGGTTTTTGCCAGTGCCTGTGCTTCTGGTTTTGTCCAAAATTCCATTGTACCACCACTGTCATCACCAGCATTACTGTCAGTGGTTGTAATCACAGTTCTGATTTGACCTACTGTTCTGTTTTGTGTGCCAGTACCAGCTGTGCCTGCATTTTCAAAATTGTTGAATTGTATTGCACCTGCATTATATCCTGCTGTATTTGCACGTGAAGCAAGTTCTAAGTATCCTGATGTAGCATTGTTAAGTGTGGTACTCATCACAGTGAGTTTTTTTGATCCTGTGTCATATCCACTTGAGACAGGTCCTATTGTACCAATGCCAACATTACCAGTTTCATCATCAATAACCATGGTAAATTCACCATTTGAAAAGTTGTTACGGAAGAATACTAACTGACCAGCTGTGTTTGTATACAAGCCATTACGCTGTCCATTTGTATGAGTAACAGAAATTTCGCCAACCACATCAAGAGATGTATTTGGTGAGCTAGTTCCAATACCAATATGATCTGTACTAGCATCAACATAAAACATATTGGTTTGATTTACACTTTTGATTCTAAAATCTACATCACTTGCACTTTCATTGAAAAAAGCATTTGCGTTAAAAGAAGCAAAGCCTAAGTTTGACATATCAAGTGTAAGGGCATTTATTGCTGACCCGCCATCATTGCCTTTGATGATTATATCAGAATCTGATATAGCATTATAAAGATTAACAGATGTATTACTATCTCTAGATATTTCAAATACGGATGTACCGCTATCTTTTAATCTCCAATTTCCATTATCTGAATCGAGTGTTAGATCGCCTTCACTGCGTAGTGTTCCGTGAGCACCATCAGTTTCAAGTTGTACAAAATGTGATGTGCTGGTTCCTAATCTTGTGAGTCTAAGTGTTGCACCTGCTGTATGATCTACATGCAAGCCATTACCTGCAGGAGAGTTAGTTCCCACGCCAATTTCTGCTCCTAATGGTAAATTAAATCCAGTTGTTCCGTCTAGTACTAGAGGCATATATGTATATCCTATTTGTTATACATATTTATATAAGATTACTTTGCTTCAAGGTCTGCAATTCTTTTTTCTAATGCTACCAGTTCAGGGTCTTTTTCAGTAAAAGTTACTGTATATCTTGTATGAGCGGCTTCTCTGACATCTCCAACTTTCGCACCTGATTTTAATTTTCCAGTATCAGCATCTTTTTGTGTCCATAATGCATCTGGTGCTTCGTATGATGTAGCATTTGCTCTATGTTCTTCTGGTATAAATTCTAATGTATGTGTGTCTATAGTTGTTGTTTCAGCCATTAGTTGTCCTCCTGTAGTGTATCAGCCCCATTTCCTATTACTGTGGTATACACTTCCATGCTAGTTATCGATCCACTCCAAGTTACATAAACCTGTAGTCTATAAGAACCAGATGATGCACCACCGTTCAAGTATCTATAATCCATTCCTGTAATTGCACCGCCATTCATTGCAACAGTTCTTGTTCCGCCACCAAAAGTCGTGTGTGCTACACTGCCATAGGTTCCGTACATTCTACTACACCACCTTGAACCTCCTAAATGAGCACTGCCGTCTTGTACAGTAGATCCAAGTATAAAAATATTAGGAGAATGGCTTACATAACACACGTCATACCAAGTACCAGATGAACTAATACTATTGTGACAGTGCATAACATGACCAGCATTGTAACCAATGTTGCTTTTACCACCTGAACGAACTACTAAAGGAACTTTGTCTTGTGGAACAACAATGTCCAGTTGACCAATTGGTGATGTATTATTAATACCTACTTTGCCTTGAACAAAACTTGCAAAAACGGTGTCACCTTGAGCGCCAACACTGTCAGCTATATCTAAAGTTCTTCTGCCTATATTATTTTCATTTAGATGAATTAACATTCCATGTACGGTAGTAGATGTAGCTGATCTTATTTCTACGTTGTAGTTGTTTGTAAATGATCCTGTTGCACTGGTGTTAAAATTCCTTATTTGCATACTAGCCTGTCCAGCATTTTCGTCAGTGATGGTTAGTTTTGCTCCAGGATTACCTGTGCCAATACCAATGTTTCCATCACCACGAACATAAAGGTATGAATTAGAACCATCTTTGTCATACACTCTAAAACTAGCATCAGCACTTGTACTTCCTGCATTTATTCCCATACCCCAACTAGTGCCTGACCCTGCATTGCCTTTTACAAATACAGCATTTGATCCTGAATCTCCTTGCACCACTAACCTTGCACCTGTTGAAGCTGGATCGCTGTAGTTAATCCCAACACTACCATTTTGTCCGTCAAACACAACCATATCACTATTACCACCAGCATTAAATCTAATATCAGCATTTGCTTCTTGATTGGTTATATAAAAATTACTGTCAGCCCACTGTGCCATGAATGTGCCATCACCAGCGGCATGACCAGTTGCTCCAGTACTAAACCGTATTTGAGCTCCTACACTTGAACTTCCGACTTGACTAATATGTAAACTTGCACTGTCATAGTTTGATGCTGTGGGAGTTGGATCATTAGTACCAATACCAACATTACCAGAGCTATCAATCCTCATACGTTCTGAGTTATTAGTAGCGAATTTTACAGCCGTATTTTCTCTATTCCAAAATGCACCTTCCTCATTTAGATCAATTCCAACAAGAAGGCCATCATTTATAGTTGAACCTGTTGTAGTGTTAGTAAATAAGGCTTGACTAGCATCACTATCATCCTGATGGACTTGTAGATTACTAGCAGGACTACTTATTCTTATACCTAAATTTAAACTTGAATAAGTTGTTCCTGTAACAGTAACACCACTTGATGTTGTTTCTAATTTTTTAACATTGTCGTGGTAAAGTTCTACTGCACCATTTTCTGTTGCCATTAACATTGTTTCATTATTAGCAGAATTTCTTAAATGAATCACGTTACCAATGATACGCAGTTGACCAGTGCCCTCATCTTTAATTTCTGAATGACTTCCAGTGTGACGTATCTTTAGATCTCCGCCAGTACCAAATTCGGCTCTAGCATAATCAAAAAACTTTAAAGCATTGCTTGAGTTATAAAATGCTATATTATAATTATTACCATTGAAAGTTACAGCCTCTGTAAAATTTGCACCTGGTGATCTAATTTGTTTATTAAAATCAAAACTTGTTGTTGCGTGTGTATAAGTCATTGTAGCAGTTCCATCACTGCCCAAGTCTACTGTTAGACCACTACCATCAGCAGTACTACTATTCGAAGTACCACTTGCTATTATTATATTTTTGTCATCTACTGTAAGTGTTGTTGAATTAATTGTAGTGGTAGTGCCATTTACAGTTAAGTCACCTGCAATGATTACTGTGCCTGTATTGTCTCCATGTGTTGCTGGATCGATTGTAAAACTGCTTGGACCTCGTACACTACCAGTTGTTGTGATGTTACCAGTAACATCAATGTTATTACTAAAAGTACCACCTTGACTTGCACTTACTGTGTCATTTACACTGAATATCTGATGTGCAATTATTGTAATTTCATCACTTGCACTGGCACCGACACCTAATACTATTGTGGTACCATTGGTAGCTGTATAATCACTTGAAGTTAGTAAAATACCATTTTGGAAGACATCAACATAGCCAACATCATAAGTTGCTGAAAATGTAGTTTGACCTCCTGTTGCTACAAAATTATAAGCTCTACGTCTACCTTCAGAAAGACCTTGTCCAATATAGGGCATAATATATCCTTATTCGATATACATATTTAGTTGATTATTCTTTAGTAGGAAGTTCATTTTCAGCAGATGCTTTAGTAACTACTTTTAAATCGTATGCTTGAGTAATTTGTGCATCTTCTCCTGTAGCAATTGCAATTGAATTGGCATTGCAATGTGCAACCAAAAGACTAATGATTTCATCTTTGGCAATTCTTGCTCTGTTGGTAACAGCATTGTCAGTCCATTCACTTATATCAACCATTACATATTCTAGTGCTTTTTGTTCTGTTTCTGTTATGCTTATTGTAATATCAGGCATGTATTATTCCTTTCATTTGTACTATTTAACCTAAAAAATGTCCGCAAAATCTACTATAGGCTCCTTGATATGAATACCAATTTGTAGATGCTCCTGTGCTATGACTTGAACTATACAGTGCGTAAGCGGCATTAGCAGTATCATTTGCCGCCATGTCCATGATTACTGTACAATTTTCTGTATTCCATCCGTCACCGTTGCTATCGTCATTGAACCCACAATCGGTTTGTATATAATTTGTACCATTTTTTTGAATTATAAAAAGCAAATCGTTGATATATGTGCTTGTACTCATTCTAAACATAATTTGTAAATTAAAAAAATATCTGCCTGCTACAGGTGCAGTAAATACTCCAGTACTTGCATTAAAATGATTTCCAATATTATGTGTGTTTGAACCAGTAGACCAATTTGTGTATACCGTTGTTGTACCATCTATAAAATTGAAACCAACATTATTGTTAGGACCATACACATCAAAGCTAGGTTGGTTTGGCGTTGTGATTATGCCTGCATTGTCAATCCTCATGCGTTCACTTGCACCGCCAGTTCCTGCATTGTAAGCACCTGTGTAAAATCTATGTTCAGTAGCTTCTTGCAAACCCCAATCGCCACCACCATAGGACATTAGTCTTATACTGCCATTATCCCAAAACGCATTACCAGTCCAACTGTCAGACACATTACCTGCTGTTGCACCCATAACTGCAACACCACCTACACTGTTTGTACTATCATTTGAATGATTACGAATAGACATTCCACGATAGTTTCCTGTACCCACACCTTGTATATTTAAAATAGCTTTTAATCCATCAATATCAGTACAATTGATTCCTACTGCTCCTACTGAATTTATTCTCATGCGTTCAACTGTTTGAGGATTGTTAAAAATTTTAATATCTCCTGCGCCATGATTTCTAATAGATAAATTATTAGATGTATCAGTAAAAATATCAGCTTTTAAAGTACCACTTTGTTCAAAATCTAGTTCTGCACCATTTGTACCATTCAATGTCAAAGTAGTGTAATTAGCATAATGATTTGGACTAATTGTACCAATGCCTACATCACCGTCATGGTTGATTCTCATTTTTTCACTGTTAGCTACATTAAATCTAATGTCTGCACCAGAACCACCTGCATCACTATCATCTGCTGATAATAGTAATCCATCGCCATTGGAACGTATTTTATGATAGTAAGATTGTCCACTTACTGAAAGTCTTATACCATCGGCACCACTGCCTTGAATTTCTAGTTTATCAGCAGGAGTAGTCGTACTAACACCAATTTTATTATTTTGTGCATCTACAAACAGTGTATCAGTATCCATTGCAATATTACCTGTGGTAATATCTGCTTGTGGTATTTTATCTAAGTTAAGTGTGGTTGTTCCAGCCACTGCTGGTACAGCAATGTCTACATATCCACTGGTATCACCATATATTCTTACCTTGCTCATATTATAATATTATCCATCGTTGTCCACTTGGCACTGTCACTGTGGCACCACTGGCTACTGTTACAGGTCCTACAGTCATTGCATTTCTATTACTACTTATTGAATAATTGTTGTTGACTGTATTGTCAGTTTCTAAAAATGCCATGTCACCTGCACCACCAGTTGCACCACCATCAAAGTGTTGTGTACCTTTGACTATATGTCCTGTGCTTATATCCACATCACCTGTTACTGCAATACCTGTTGCAGAAGTTGCAAATTTAGGACTATTGTTGTGATACAGTGTTTGTTCAGCACCACTGTTTGTTGCAAAAGCAGTTTTATTACCTGCGGCATTTTGTATGTAGGTTGTACCACTGCGTATAAAAATACTACCTGTACCTGTATCATCTATATAACTATTATTACCATCATGATATATTTCCATGTCTGGTGAACTTGTATCACCAAAACGTGCTTTTACATTATCTGGAAATGTAATACTTGTGTTTGTAGTTGCACCTCTGGTAGTTACACTGTCAAGCGTACTGGTGTTTGTAATTGTTAATGTGTCACTAGCTGGTGTCACCACTGCACTTATATCTGTGCCTGCTGTTACAGTAAATGTGTCTATGTTACTGTCTGCTACTGCTTGATTTGATCCATCGCTGATTTGTCTAAACGCATGATTTGCACTAGTAGTAAAATCAATATCGCTGGTTAATGCTACAGTACCAGTTGCATCTGGAAATGTAACTGTTCTGTCAGCCGTTGGAGTTGTCCAATCTAAAGTACAATCATAGTTTGTGCCTTTGTGTTGATACCATTCTAATGTTTGTTCTCTTAATAATTGGATTTTTGTATCATACAAAACTGTGTTCATTAGAATAGATCCATTTTTTGCAACATAAAACAACATTGAACCTTCATAATTTGTATTTGATACATTTGGAGATCTTCCAAGAATTTGTGCATATGTTGTTTCAGTTCCTGCACTATTATTTGCCCTAAATGACAAGACTCCATTATAATCCCAATTTGCTGGACTTGATGAATCTTTATATAACTTTAAGTTTGGTGATGCAAATGAATTATCAAGTGTAGATCTTAATTTGACAGCAGTATAGGCGCTACCATGAGACATTTCTACTGCATCAACTCCGCTTATTTTGAAATCTATTATATCATCAGTATCAGCTGTAATACTTGTATCAGCATCAGCATCCAATATTAGTTCATTACCATCCATGTCAATTTTATTGCCATTTACATCGAGGTCACCACCTAGCTGAGGTGTTGTGTCATTTACAATGTCACTTGTGCCTAAGTCATTGTATGTGGTTCCATCATTTGTAAACTGCCATTTGTCTGTGGTTTCATTAAAACGCAAACTTACATTTGTACTAGTACCACGTTCTATTTCTATGCCGCCGTTCTGACTGGGTGTACCTGTTTCGTCACTGTTCAGTACAATTATGTTATCACCAATGTTCACAGTGTTTGAATTTACAGTAGTAGTTGTACCGTTTACAGTAAGATCACCTGTAATTGTTACATTACCACCTAGTGCATTTGCAATTCTTGCATCAGCTCTAGCATCTGTATAGTATAAATTTGTTTGTTCCGGAATGTCTGCTGTACTAACTTGATTAGAACCTGTTCCGAAATCTATATGTGTATCGTTAATACTGTCTGCTGAAATACTAGTTAGGTATCCAGCACTTGCATGATTTCCCCAACCATACGCTGTAATAAACTGTCCTAGGTTTGTATCAGTAAGAACGTTTGTACCCATGTCAATAGTATTGCCATTGGCATCAAGTGTTCCACCTAGCTGTGGTGATGTGTCACTTACTAAATCTGTGTTAATTGAACTTGTACTTGCACCAGTGATTCTACCCTGTGCATCTATGGTAAGTACAGGTATTGCTGTTGAACCACCATAACTGCCTGCTGTTACTGAGGTATTATCTAATGCTATGCTTACGTTGTTGTTGGTTACTGTGCTGGTTAGTCCTGTGCCACCTGCAAAAGTAAGAGTATCAGTGCCTAGTGTAATAGTGTCTGTACCACTGTCACCTGCAATGTCTGTTGTTGTTACTATGTTTACGCTTTGCGTACTAACCGCAGTGACTAAACCTTTTGCGTTAACAGTTACAACTGGTATAGCTGATCCACTACCAAAACTTCCAACATTGCTGTTTACAGTAGCAAGAGTTACTACACCATTACTAGCAACTGTTAAGTCACCACTATATAAATTGTTAGATAAAAGTGTATTACTGCCAATTTGTAAATTGGCTTGTCCAAAACTTAATGTGTCCGTACCTTCTGTGTAGGTAATGTCGTTTGCTAATTGTGAAAGTTCTAGTGCTTTGCTCATATGTGTTCCAGTCTGCTACACATATTTATACTAATTATGATGGTTTAGTAGGCCATACCACGTCTGCTGTGGTTGACGCTGTGGTAATATCTCTTAGTGCAGTTCTGTAAGTTGCCCAAGGGTCTTTGATATTACTAGGAACATCTGCACCTTGTGTCCAGTCACATTCTATTAGAAGTTTGTTTCTGTGTTGTCTAATCTGTTCCCAGGTATCTTTTTCTCTGTGTTCTGTAATTAACTCATCTGTGATAACGTCACTGCCTACAATTTGTTGGACAGTTTTTCCAAAGTCTTCGTGTTCTGGGGGTACAGGAATTTCTGCACTTGGATCATAAGAGTATTCAACACCATCAATAACTATAGGATGGTATAACCAAGTTGGACTGTATTCAAATTCTTCACTCATATTTTCTTCTCTTAACTGAATAATGCATATGAATTATTCGCTCCCATTGTAGTAGTAGTTGGATAAAACGTACTATGTGATACTTGTATCTTTACCAAATAGTACACATATGCTGGTATACTAATCGACACATCAACAATTTCAGCGGCACTATTACCTGGAGCACCACCAGGTAAATTGATAGACAATCTGCCACTACCTGGCCCATTGTAAATGTCCTGATATTGTATACTATAACTAGGATTGTAACTGCCATCGCTTCTACCATGTCCTGATAACCAATATTCACCTTGTGATGTTGTACTATAGTATGTTTGAAACAAAGTAATATGTACACTACCACTACCCCAATAGTGTCTTCTGTATCTCAATAGATCGTATGTTGTGGTGCTTGAACTAGCACCAAATAATCTATAGTGTATATTAGTATTACCCTGTTGTTCAAGTCTTGACCAGTTGTTTTTACTGGCATGTATCATTGCGGCGCCATACTCATCAATCCTAAAACGTCTAGTTCCTCCACTGCCTGGTCCTATACTGTCATCTTTAGTATAAAAATCTAAATGTGTTGGAGCACTTGAACCGCTGTGATTTGCGGCGGCAGTAGCTTGAATTTTAGCATCAGCACTGGCATTAGAATTACCATCAGAATATCCCTGAAATCCTATGCTACCAAGTGTTTGTCCATTGCCTGGACTTGAGCCATCAGACCATGCAATCTGTAATCCGCCACCACTTTGAGTGGTTTTAATTAATAATTTTTCAGAAGTTTGACCTCCACCTCCAACAATAACATTTTGATCGTCTGTTATTCTCATTGCCTGGTCAGGAGTATAAGCAGGACTACCACCACTTGTTGCATTTGCCCCACCAGTGTAGAAATCAATGTTAGCATAAAGATTGGTAGCATTTTGATCGTTTCTAAAGTTTTTAATTTCTAAATTTGCACTGCCTTGACCCCACATGATGCTTGCATTTTTAGTACCAGTTTGATAAAACTCAATACCCTGTGGATTGTTGTCTGTACTTTCAACTCTTATTGTAGCACCTGATCCATTCACTTCTAATAATTGTCCTGGATCGGTTGTACCAATACCAACGTTACCAGTATTCATAATCCTCATACGCTCATTGGAAGAACCATCAGTACTAAATGTCATGTGTGATGCGTCACTTGTAATTAAACGCATTGGATTAGTTGTTGAAATAATATCAATACCAGATCCACTTGGAGCAATTTGTAAATTTCTTCCAGAACCATCATCTACGTGTAATTTTGCTCCAGGAGTAAGTGTACTAATACCAACATTACCTCCGCCAGTAATAGCAAGTGTGTCACCAGAACCCCATAATCCTAATAATACTGCATTATTTGCACTAGCATTACCTGCGTAGTAAAAAGCTAGTGATCCAGTGTCATTTGTACTGCCGTCTTTACCTATTAAAATTTGATGTCTAACTCCTACTCCTATGTAATTCATGAATGCTGTAATAGCTTTTGGATAGTAATTACTGGTATTTGTATTAATAATTTGTAAATTAGCACCACCGCTGGTTTGACCATCACCAACTATTTTTACATCACCATCATTAACATGAAGTTTTGACGATGGATTATTAGTATTAATACCAACTTTACCGTCTGTTTTAATATGCATTTTAAGTGTTGCATTGTCTTGTCCTGAAACTGAACCAGTATGGAAAGATATGCCTCCTCCACCACTTCCTGGTAAGTTACTCGCATCGGAAATGCCGTTCCAAATTATTGTATTATTATTAGACATTCGCATTCCACCAGCTTCATATCCACCATCTTGTTTGAAAAGAATTTTAGGGTTATCAAACTCGTTGTTATTGTCTGTGTCTGCTTCTATAGTCAGCGTAGCATCACCGCTAGTACCACTGGAAATTGTTAGATCACCAGTAAGTGTTCCACCAGCTAGTGGTAATTTGGTTGCAATTGAATTTGTGACAGTAGTTGAGAAATTTGCGTCATCTCCCAATGCCGCCGCTAGTTCATTAAGCGTATCCAATGCACCTGGTGCACTGTCTACAATATTATCATAGTTAAAACCACTAACAGTGACCGCACTTCCTGATACTGTAAGTTTATCTCCAAGTTCTGCTAGTTCTTTTGCTTTACCCATTATGTCTGCTCTAATACACTTACTATTGCATCAGTACTTGACGCTGTATCACTGGTTATTACAACTGTATCACCAGCTTCTGCTATAATTTTTCCTTCAAGCACACTCAATGCACCCCCACTTGGAATTGGTGCGTCTTTTATAATATAAACACTGCCTATTTGAGCACTTGCTGTAATTGTATTTGCAGTTCTATTTGCAAGATTTAGTCCAATAACAATTGCAGTAGTTCCTCCTGCTACTGTGTAAACAGTTGTGGGTGATGTTCCTATTGATGCTTGTGTATAATTTTTAAATACTTGTGCCATTTTTTATCCTAATGCTATTGCCAATGCAGTTGCTTCAGCAATGATGTCTGTAAATTCCTTATCATCTAATTTGTCAGCGTTTAAGTTTGCAACTTTTGTTGTGCTTGATACAACCAAAGGAGCAGTACCTGTAGACACTGTGCTTGTTACTTTATTTACACTAATATCATTTGTAGTTGTATTACCTCTACCTGTTACAGTATCTAAAGTATCAGTTTCACTCAATGACGAAGTAAGTTGTCCGCTACTTACACTTATACCTGATCCTGCTATAGCTGTTAAAAAGTCTGCTACTGTTTCTTTTTTACTGTTATTGCTGTCATTTGCATCTATAAATGCAATACTGTCATTTTGTGTGTCTATTACGCCTGCTGATAATGTATTCAAACTTAATGCTGTTAAGTAACCAGCACTTGCATGATTACCCCAACCATATGATGTGTCCCATTGACCTACTTTTGTATCAGTAATAATATTAGCACCCATGTCGATTGTATTACCATTAGCATCCAATGTTCCACCTAGTTGTGGTGTTGTATCCTCTACTAGATTTAATAATATTGTACCAGTAATATCAGGAAAACTAATAGTTCTATCTGCTGTTATACTGTTTGCTGTAAAAGTGACTTCGTATGTGTCGTTATAGTCTCCAACAACGTAATCTTCGTTAAAGTACTGACTGGCATTACTACTCAATACCATATCACCAGTTACTCTGATACCACTAGTAATTGTGCTTACTTTTGCACTGTTATCATAATAAAGTGTAACACTGCCATTTTGAGCAAAGCTAGCTATTTGTTCTGTACCTGCCGCATTTTGAATATCTAAATCAGTAGTTTTGATAAGATTTATATTTCCACTAGATAATACTGCACTAACACTTACTTCGTCACTAATTTCCCATTTGCTGGTACTTGAATCATATTTTAATATTTTGTTGTTTGCAATACCTGTAACATCAACATCTGTTAATGAAGCTAGTGTACTACTAAGTCCTGTAAGTCCACTACCATCTCCTGTAAAACTAGTTGCAGTGACATTGCCAGTTACACGTACTGCTTTATTAAAGTCCCAACTGGTTGTTGAATGTGCATAAAGTATTGTTGCTCCAGCTCCGTCTACAGTCAGTCCAGCTCCATTGGCGGCACTGCTACTGCCTGCTCCTTTTGCTACTGTTATGTTTATATCATCTACATCAAGCGTTGTACTGTTGATTGTTGTGTTTGTGCCATCTACTTGTAAGTTTCCTTTGATTTGAACTGTACCTGTATTGTCTCCAATTGTAGCTGGATCTATAATGAAAGTACTAGGACCGCCTAAGTAACCACCTATTGTTTGATGCCCCATCATTTGAGCATTTTGTTTTACCATAAAATCTTTTAATGCCATATTATACCAACGTACTAATTCTTGTTATTTTGTAAACAGTCTGATTACTGCTTGCGGCGGTTGCTAGTAATCTAACATTACCACTGTTTATATCTGCATCGAAAGCCACAAGTTCTGCACTTCCTGTATAGACCAAACCATATGCACTTACATATGCAGTTGATCCATCATGTATTAATAATATTTCAATAATCTGATATTCACTTGTTACTGTATTTGTTGCTTGTACTGTGTATTTGCAACTTCTATATTTTGTTGCGGCGAATGAATCAATTACAGATTGTGTTGTAGTTGCAAGAGTTGATGTAGCTGTTTCTAAGTTGCTTACTCCATCAATTCTAATTGCACCATCAACATGCAACTTTTCCAATGGTGTAGCAACTCCAATACCAACTCTGTTGTTTGCTTTGTCTACTTTGAATGTATTTGTATCAACAGTTAACCCACCAGTAATAGTTGCATCATTACTTACAGTTAAATCATTACTTACAGTTAAATCGTTTCCAATAGTAACATCATTTGGTAGTCCAATTGTAATTGTTTGACCACTTGCACTTGTTTGTATTTCATTTGTTGTTCCAGCTACAGTTAAACTTTGACTGTCTAAATCTACTGCACCAGTGCCACTATCACCTGCAACATCTAAATCTTGTAAAGTTATTTGTGACGCTATTTGTGTATCTACATATGTTTTTGTGGCGGCATCTTGTGCTGATGTTGGATCTCCTAAACCTGTAATTTTATTAGTTGCCATTGCAATTGTGCCTTGCAATGTTAAGTTGCCACTGCTATCTACTGTAATTTTATCATGATTTGCAATGCCAAGAGCGGCTAAACTAAACACACTTATATCAGTTGTAAATGCGTATACTTTTATTTCGTCACCTTGTAATGGTGCAACGCCAAATGTTACAACACCAGCACTGTTAATGCTGTAGTCACTGCTTGCTAATAGTACACCGTTTATAAAAACTTGTGCTTCGTCAATAGCTGTGTTGTTTGTACTAAATGCTGTGGTGCTGTTATTACCAGTAAATGTATGCAATGTAAATGCACTGCTAGTTACTGCATCAATTTTAATTGTTTTGTTTGAAGTATCAATATCAATGTCTACATTTGTTCCACCTACAAATGTTAATGTATCACTGTCACTTGCGGCATTTACGCTACCAGTCTGTGCAAAAGTACCGCTTACTGTGTCTGTGACTGTAATAGTTGCAAATTTGTTTACACTTAAACTTGCAGTGCTTGCTTGTGTAATTCTACCTTGTGCATCTATCGTTAACACAGGAATAGCAGTAGTACTTCCATAGTTTCCAGCACTAACTGCGGTATTATCTAATGCGTAGCTAACATTATTATTGCTAATTGTGCTAGTTAAACCAGTACCACCTGCGAAAGTAAGAGTATCTGTACCTAGTGTTACAGTATCAGTTCCACTATCGCCTGCAATTGCTAAATCTGTACTAATATTTGCAGTTGATGCCGCTGTAATTCTGCCTTGTTGATCAACTGTAATTACAGGTATAGCAGTTGCACTACCATAACTTGCTGGTGTAACTGCGGTGTTATCTAATACAATTGTAATAGTATTATTTGTTACAGTTGTTGTTAAACCTGTTCCACTTATTACTGAAAGTGTATCATTTTCAACATCTACTGCATCTGTACCTGAGTCACCAGCGATATTAAGTGTACCACCTCCACCAATTGCACCCCAAGCTGTACCATTATATCCTTCGAATTGCGTTAGTGTACTATTAAATCTAAACTGTCCTGTCACTGCACTAGGTCGCTGAGCAGTAGTTCCGTTTGGTACTTGTATTGCTCCGGTTGTACTAACAACCATATTAGTACCGTCAAATGTAAAATTAGCATCATCTTCTAGTTCACCGGCTGAACCTACTTTTACTATTCTGTTGTTTGTTAAATCACTAACTTTTAAACTATCAACAGTTACATTACCGCTAGAGTCTACAACGATTAAGTTATGATTTGCTAATGCTAAACTTGGAAGTGTAAGTGCATTTACTTCACCAGTAACCACAACATCGATTTGATCACCGTTAAGAGGAGTATTAACAAATGTTACAATTCCGTTTGATTCTGTATAATCATTTGTTAGTTGTAGCAATACACCATTTAAAAATACCATGCTAACAGTGCCTTGTCCAGCTTGTGTATCGAATACTTTATTACTACCGTTACCTGTAAAGTTTTCAGTAATAAATGCGGCATCTGCTCCACCTGTTGTACTAATCCATTCATTACCAGTATACACATATAGCTCACCTGTAGTACCAGTATCAAACCATAGATCTCCTGTACCTAGTCCAGTTGTTGGTGCATTGTTTTGATAAGATACGCTTGCACCTCCGCCACCACCTCCGCCTGAACTGGCAAAAGTAATAGTATCACCTGAAGCATTTGTAGTAATAGTCATATTACTACCTGCTACGAGGGTAAGTGTGTCTGTTGAACTATCAGCAACTACATCATTTTGTCCACTTACTGCAATAGTTTTAAAAGCATCAGTGGATCCACTTCCACTGATTGTGATAGTTTTTGTTGCTCCGGTACCACTTGCTGTAACTCCTGCACCAACAAAATTAAGTGTAGTTGCGGCTGTTGTTAGTGCAGATCCTTCATCTTGTATTGTAAGACTTGCGCCACCTCCGCCCTGGTCGGTGCCAATTTCCCAATTTCCACTTGTGCTATTATATTTTAAAACACTACCATCTGAAACACCACTAGTGTTAACATCTGTTAATGTTCCTAGTGTTGTAATATTATTTGTAATTGTTAAACTATCAGTTGCTGAATCTGTTGTTAAACTCATTCCAGTGCCAGCAACAAATGTTAATGCATCAGTTGCACTATCTGCATCTATATCATTCTGTCCTGATACTATAATTTTACTGAAAAGGTTTTGTGATCCTCCACCGCCTCCTGAACTAACAAATGTTATTTCATCTCCACTAGCATTTGTAGTAATGGTCATACCTGAACCAGCTACAAGTGTGAGTGTATCTGTTGCACTATCGGCCACTACATCACTCTGTCCACTAACTGCAATTGTTTTAAATGCTTCTGTAACGCTACCACTTGCTGTACTGTTAATGGTAATTTCATCACTGCCTGCATTAGTTGTGATAGTAATATTTGTACCAGCAACTAGTGTTAATGTATCTGCCGCGGCATCAGCTTCTATATTACTTTGTCCACTGACTGCAATTGTTTTAAATGCTTCAGTAACTGCTCCAACATCTGCCCAGCCTGTGCCATTGTAAATTTCTGCTTTGGTTGTTTGACTGTTAAATCTTAACATACCAGTTTGTGCAGTTGGTCTCTGTGCAGTTGTACCGCTTGGAATTACTATAGCATCTGTGGTACCTACTTTGAATATACTACCGTCAAATGTAAAATTAGCATCATCTTCTACTTCGCCTGATGCTCCAGCAATTAAAACTCTATCGTTTGTTAAGTCGCTTATCTTTAACGTTGGAACAACAATGTTTCCGCTAAATGTAGTTGTGATTGCACCAGTGCTAGTATCAACAACTAATATGTCATTCCCACCATCATCTTTTAAACTTAATGCATCTGCTAAATTTGTAGGAACAACTATTTCATTTTCACCTGTTGCACCTTTAAAATTAATACTTTCTGTGAGATATAGATCTTTCCATGCTTTGGTTGCACTTCCTATATCAAAATTGTCAGTTACATTGGGTATTAGGTTACTGTTTAAATCTGCATTAATATTAATATTGTCTGTATCGTCATCACCTAAATTAATTGTGCCTCCAATAGTAACATTACCAGTGACATCTAAGTTGCCACCAATGAATACATCTTTGGTAACACCCATACCACCAGCTGTAATAATCGCACCTGTTGATATACTTGTACTCTGTTGTGAACTAGTAACATTGACAATTCCTAAACTGCTGATTGTAATTCTTTCACTACCAGCAGTGTAAAATCTTAAGGTATCATCATCTGCACTTTGTTCTGCATTTATATAGGTATCGCCATCAGTGTCTTTTACACCACTGAGATTACTCCAGGTAGTTCCATTATAACCTTCAAAAATATTCAGTTGTGTGTTATAGCGAATTTGTCCTGTTGCAACACTAGTACCTTGTGGTCTTGCGGCAGTATTTCCTACAGGAATACGTAAACTACCAGCAGTATTAATTGTTATATTACCACTAGCAGTACTAATTCTATCTCGTTGATGATCTAAATTTACAGCCATACATCTCTCACAATTTATTACATATATTTAGCTGTATTATGATGCTAATTTTGTATTTGGAATTTATATTGACTTGCAAAAGGATTAACTAAAAATCTGTTGTTACCGCCTTTGATACTCCTACTATTGGAGTAATCTGTGTCTGATCCTGTTGTGTAGACTCCATTTGCTTGACAGGTTGCAATTATATGTGCTTTCAATTGTGCAGGTGTTGCATGTGGATTAGCTTGTAATAGTAATGCACCCACACCACAAACCTGAGGACTTGCCATACTGGTTCCACTAATGTTACAAATTTTGAAACTACCGTTTTGTGGATAAGTACCCGAATTGAATTCTGTTGTTGTACTATTACAGGACATTATATTAGTTCCGGGTGCGTATATATCAACACCAGGACCATTTTCACTACTACTTGCTTTCTGTTCTAGTCCACCACTGTGTACTGTACTATCAATATTTCCTACAACAAGGGCTTCATCGTCAAAAGGTGATCCACCTCTATGATAATATACATTACTACCATTTGTTTTAGTATAATAATTATTATAATCTAATCCACTAGGAATATCAACTTTTTGATAACTATTACCTGCCGCAATACAAATATGAATACCAGCATCTATCATTTCTTGCACGTCTGTATCTATACTAGTGACTCGTGTAACATGTCTATATCCATATAATGAACTTCTATAGCTTCCTACTATACCATAAGTGGTGTCTCTACCAATACCAGTCCAGCCACTAGATACACTACTGCCTCTGTAAACAACATCAGTAACATTATAACTGTATCCTCCGTATCCCCAACTCATGTTTACTATAGTTGGTCTTTTATATCCAGTTGCAGGATCAACAGTTTTATTATTATGCCAGCCTTTTATGACATCAAAACAATCTGAAGTACCAATTCCACCACTGTCTCCTGATCCTTCTAAACCACTAACTTTTACTGCATATACTCTTGCATTCTTTGCCCAACCATAAGTTAATCCAGCGGCTGTACCTCCAACATGTGTACCATGTCCGTTGTAATCTCTGTAATGATTGCTACTTTGCGTACCACTTAACCCACTTTCAGTATACCAGTTTATTTGTTGTACTCTGCTAGTGCCACTTGCATCATTGAATTCAGGATGATCAACTTGTAATCCACTGTCTTGAATAACAACATCAACTCCTGTACCATCTAAGTTATAAGTGTAGTCACCAGATACTGAATTTCCTGAATATGGATTACTGTTTGTAATACATCTACGTAATCCCCAATTAACATAGCTTCCACTGTCACTTGTTGTTTTCGTAAAATCTGCTGTTTGTGTTGCGTATAATCCTATTTCTAAATTATCATCTTGGTCAGGTGGGATTGCAACATCTGCAACTCTGCTGTCATTTTTAAGTTGTTCAGCTTCTTCATCTGTCAAACTATAGTGCGTATTTCTAACACTTAACAACCTTTCATTTGCAACATCTACACTCCTAGTTGGAATATTTGCATCACCTGTGCTTTGTGTCATTTCTGCTTTAAAATTACTAGCATCAACTCCACGTTTTAAACTTACAATATATTCTTTTTCTGACATTGTATTTCCTATACTATATTAATAGTGTTGCCCATTCCGCTATGAATTGTACATTGATAATACAATGTTGCTGGTGCTGACATTGGAACTTTAAATATTATTGTACCAGAAGCAGTAGTATTGTTTGTAACACCTGTATTGTATATATTTGCACCAGGTCCTTGACGTATTTCAAACGGATGCCCTGATGCATTAACCACAAAATTATAAGTTTCACCTCTGCGTAGATATAATACAGGATCATTTTCAGAACTAGGGAACCAATGATTAGCAGTATCACTGAATGTGTAATCTGATGCACCATTGTTAGTTACATTAAATGTGTGTGATACTGGGTCACCTATAAGGCCTACTGTACCAGCGGCATCTGGCAAATTAATAATTCTATCTGCTGTAGGGTTTATTGCTTGTAATTGTATTTGAAAAGCATTTTGTGCTGTACCTTCAAAATATACAGCACCGTTTACATTCAGTCTTACTGCGTCACCAATTAAAGAACCACTAGAACCGTAACCTGCTGTGACATCACCTGAAAAAGTACCAAATTGTGCATTAATATTATTAGTGCCTAAGTTTACTTCACCACCTACAGTTAATGTACCATCTATGTATGTATTACCATTAGATGCATTAACAACAAACCTATTCGTATTAACATCAAAGTTTCCTACACATCTTAGAGTGCTACTTAAAACTGAAGCTCCACTAACATTTAATCCAGTTAATGTGCCTACCGAAGTGATTTGAGTTTGTGAAGCATTTACACTTAAAGTTTGTACATGAGCACCTGTTGTTGTTGCTGTTGTTCCTGACAAGCCTGTACCTGCTGTAATAGTAACACTTGTAATGTCTCCACTACCACCACCGCCTGAACCAGCAGTAGCTCCCCATGAACCGTTTTCATATGATTCTAATTGATTTAATGTGCTATTGTATATCATATCTCCATTTACAGGACTTGATATTGCGTCACGCTGTGTTGTTGTGAAGCTGGCTAGTCTAAATGGAGTATCTGTAACTAAAACCCTATTTGTAGCATTGAGTTCAATATTAGCACCTGCTGTTACAGTAGTTGATCCTGATCCTGTGGTTGTTATATTAGTCGCTGTTAGATTTACAACGCTCAAAGTATTTGTTGATGCATTGTATGTAAAATCACTTTCAGCACCAAAAGATCCATTATTATTATATTGTACTTGTGTGTTTGCACCAGCTGGATTTGTACTGCCGCCTCCGCCACCTGAATTAGCAACCCAGGCATAATCACTGCCGTTCCAACTTAATACATGACCACTGGTTGGATTTGTTTGATTCAAATGTGTATCTATAGCACCATTTAAACCAGCAGTGGTTTGATAACTTGATAATTGACTATCGTTAGCTAGTTTTATCCAATTTCCGCCATGAGCAAAATAACCAGCACCTGTTGCATGCACATGAGCAAACATACCATGATATGTGGTTGCATTTGGTAAGTCACCTTCTGTAGCATACATGTTTGCATATAAAATTTTTCCTGTAGTGGTTATATCAAATGCTTGTGCATCTAAATTTCCACCTAATTGTGGAGTAGTATCTTCTACTATGTTTGATATTCCACCACCTCCTCCGCCACCTGAGATTGTTATTGTTTTTGTTGCACCGGTACCACTTGCTGTAACACCAGCTCCTACAAAATTTAGCGTAGTTGCGGCTGTTGATAATGCACTGCCTTCATCTTGTATAGTAAGAGGACTTCCACTTACTCCAGTCAAAGAACTACCATCACCTGTAAACGCTGTGGCATTTATTGTACCTGTAATGTTTAAATTCTGTTTAAATTTTGTTGCCATTCACCTATCTCCTACTAAACATATTTATTTCTTTGCACAAACAAAAACAGGGCCATAAAGGCCCTGTTCTCGTTTTAATGAAATACCTATTAGGTAAATGCAAGTTGACCACTTGTTACAGCAATTTTTGCTAGGTAGTCAGCCGCGTTACCAAGTGATGAAGCTTGGTTACTTAACTCTACATAACCATATCTGGTCATAAAGCTAACTACTGGCTCAAATGTTGCTGGGTCAAGTACTGTACCTGAACTCATTAGCGGAATATATGGGCAATAGAACGCCGCGGCGTCTGTTTCTGTTGCACCTTTGTATCCAACAAGCACTGTATCATCAGCGGCATATTGGTTTACATATATTCTCATTGTGCCATTTAGAGTACCTACAAATTTTGTATTTGTTGGTGCTTCAAATGTACCTTCAGTTGATCTTGCGAAAGCTGAAGTTGTTGCACTTTGTAGTACTGTAAGTACTGTTGGGCTTACTACTGCCCAGTTACCAGCGCCACGTCTTGTTCTTGCGGCGATGTTGTTTGCTTCTTTGTTGATAAGCACTGCAAGAGCGGCATGCTCGTCACCAACAAATGTAGCTGTACCACTTACACTACCTTGTGCGTATGTGCTTGCGGCTGTACCAGCTAAACTTGAAAGACTTGCAATGATCTCTTGATCAATTTCAGCAGTAATTTCTTGGGCTAGTGCCTGCATAATTTCTGCTTCAACGTCTAAGCCGTGCATTGACTGTGCGTCTTGAGCGGCTTCAAATGTCCATCTTGCTGATAGCTTTCTGGACTTGGCTTCAACAGTTTGCTTGAGTACTTGAATACTCAACTTTTTACCTGCTTCACCTTCAAGTGCTGATGTTACTGCACCTTTGTCAGTTACTGCACCTGAATAACCAGCGGCAATTTTAAATGGGCTTAATGCCTCATCACCTGCCGCGGTGTCTACACCCGCTGTAGAGTTGAACGCTTCTGCGTAGCGGACTCTAAGTGTGTGAATCTGACCAACAGGGCCTGTCATAGGCTGTACACCAACGATCTCGTTGGCGATAACTGTTGGCATGACACGTCTAATCACTGGAAGAATAACTTTGTTAAGTGTAGCTACGTTTCCTGCTTGAGTAGCACCAGTGGAAGCCGCCTCTGCGAGGTACTTCTTAGTGTTTTCAAGTGTTGTTTCCATTACACTTTTTTTAGTTCCAGATAGACCGTCAGTAAGAGCGGTTTTAGTTTCGCTCCAATTTTCCATTAATGCGTCTGCCATTTTCGGTCTCCTTAACTTATACCGGCTAATTTT
>MDTE01027932.1_pt1 | contig 22456 bp, 18 predicted proteins | sample 811231 | NCBI WGS metagenome assembly MDTE01 (sample SAMN05326651, study PRJNA326480) | marine metagenome | isolation source: seawater | place: Indian Ocean: Red Sea | collected 2010 | reverse complement strand
CCGTCTTGCCGACGGAGCCGCTAATCCTTACCTGCTACAGGCAGCCTATCTTGCGGCGGGGCTCGATGGCATCGCCAATAAAACCGACCCCGGCAGGCGGACAGATGTTGATATGTATGCCGAGAGCCACAAGGTCCGGGCGCGCCGACTACCGCTTTATTTGATCGATGCAATTCGAGCTTTCGAGCGTAACAAAATGTTGAAGTCGGCGCTTGGAGACGAATTCGTGACCGCCTATGCGAAGATTAAAACCGACGAATGGAATGATTACTCACAGCACCTCTCCGAGTGGGAGCGAGCCAACACGCTCGATAGCTGAGGGCTTAAGACGGCGATAAATCGATTTAAAAGATCGACGGTTACAATGTCGCAGTACATCGGCAGAATGTTTCACCAGGAGAATAGTGTGCCGACAATTGAAGAGCGCGTTTTTATAGCGGGCGCTGGGCCAGTTGGAATGACGACAGCGGCAAGACTTCTTGGACGCGGTGTTCCCGTTACAGTATTTGAAACTGGGGGCGCTCTAAGTATGGAGTCCCGAGCGTCAACATTCCATCCATCGACCTTGGATATGTTGGAAGAGCTTTACGCGACAAAAGAACTAGAGAGACATGGACTGCGCGCACGTTACTTACAATACCGTAGCAAGAAAGAAGGAATTTTAGCGCGATTTGATTTTGAGGGCATTAAAGATCTCACCCGGCACCCATATCGATTGCAATGCGAACAATGGCATCTGACAAGGATTTTGCATGATTTATTAAAAGACAATCCGGACTTCGAGATCCTATTCGGACAAACTGTGGAAGACTGTAGTCAGGATCAAGATAGCATAACTTTGACCATTAGTAATGGCAGCGAAAAAATTAGCCGCAACGCTCGGTTTCTGATCGGTGCTGATGGGGCGAGTAGCAAAGTCAGGTCAGCTTTGAACATTGAATTTGAGGGTTTTACCTGGCCGGACCGGTTGTTGGTGCTTAGCACACCATTTGAGTTTTCAGAACACATTTCTGGCTTGGATATGGTCAGTTACGTCGCTGATCCCGAGCAGTGGCATTTTTTTCTAAAAATTCCGGAACTCTGGAGGGTTATGTTGCCAATCCCGTCCAATATGACGGATGAGGCAGCGCTTGACGGGGACTATGGCCGCCGCTGTCTTGATAGAGTGTTACCTGGTGCGGGTGCCGCGAAAGTTGATCATCGAACCCTTTATCGGGTGCATCAAAGAGTAGCTAAGAAGTTTTGTAGTGGCCGGGCGTTCTTGGTTGGGGACGCTGCGCATATCAATAATCCGCTCGGTGGGATGGGTATGAACGGAGGCATTCACGATGCCTTCAATCTGACCGAATTGCTTGTTGCCGGATGGAACTCGCAGGCTGATCTCAAACAGCTTGAACTTTATGATCGTCAGCGGCGCGCGGTCACCCTAAATGCCGTGCAGACACAAACAATTCAGAACAAAAGGGATTTAGAAGCATCGAGCAAAGAAGATCAGGCGAATTTTCGGTCGCGATTGCGTGATGCTTTAGCCACCAGGGATGGTAACCGGACTTATCTTCAGAGGCTGGCCATGATTGCGTCCCTCAGGCAGGCATCCCAGATCAAGTAACGGATGTTGAAATTGGGTCCGTTTTGAATTGCAAAACATAGCGAAAAACCTTCACCTGCCTGCTATACGCTTTCCAATAAACATTGGAACGATTTAAAGGCATTGCGAGCGTGTTTGGCTGACTTGCATCTTTGAGCGTAATTCCGATAGCGCTTTTTAATAGTTGGCGTCCTCCCTGAAGCGAATGCAATCCTTGGCTTGAAAGGGTAATGCGGCCATTAAGGGTTAAAGGCACCGGCTTGTTTGTCCAATTATGTGTCTGAATGTGAGATTAATTCGTTCGCCCAATAAATGTTTTGATTTTGGAATTTGGTGTAGCCAGTTTCTTTGAGTATTTCCTTTCATTAAGAGATAGCTACCATGCCGCAAAATTATTTTTTGTTTTTTATTGCAAACTTTGTGTTTCATTTGAAATGATCTCGTTTCGCCAAAACTGACCGACCCTATGGGTGGGCATGGACCAAGTTCTTGTTCATCGTCGGAATGCCACGAAACACTATCCGAGCCGTCACGATAACGATTCAAGAGTACGCTATTAAACGAGCAGCCGGAAATATCCTCTACACGGGCTTTGATTTCTAAAAGGGGATCAATCCAATAGAGAGGATCTACAGTGATACCAGAATACGTGTAGGTTATACCTTCATCCCCATACCAAGCAGTTAGACGTGGGAGTTTGTGCACCTGACCGTAAATCTTTACTTTTTCTTGCTGCCAGCGCACTTCCTTTCTCAATTGTTCAAGTAATAAATCTGCTTCGAGAACGCTAAATAACCTCGGAAAATGAATAATGTCTGCATCCGGCATAGATATTTTTGTTCCGAATTTTGGATTGACGATCTGATCGCTTATCTCACAGATTTTGGCCGTTACCTTTTTTAGCATGAGAGTTATTTGTTTAAGTAGTTCACACAAAACATAAGTTTACGCATGACAATATTTGGATGTAACTTGCGCAATTCGAAGAGGTGATTGTCTCTGAGACATTAGGTTGTGCACAATTTTAGGCAAATACAGCGCCTGCGCTCTTTGCGGGTTTCCTTCCGGTAAAGTTATTTTGAACGCGGGATTTGTTTGATTAGTGGTTGGCAGGTTTCGCAAACAAATGTCTTTCGTCCGCTGATCTCAAAACGACGTATCGCCCCCCTGCATGTGGGACAATTATTTTTTGCAAAGATGTTGACCTGCTCGCGATAGCGGCTTTTCGAAGGATGTATCCCATCTACAGTGATTATGGCATTACGTTTTACGCCAAGCGTCAGCAATGCTTTTGCATCATCCCATATCCGATCGAATGTTTGCCGGTCAATCTCTTTTCCAGGCGTTTCAGGGTGAACCGCCTGGCGCCATAAGATTTCCGAGCGATAGATATTGCCTATTCCTGCCATTACATGCTGATCCATGATTAGTCGACCAATTGGGGCTTTGCTTTTGTTTATTTTATTGAAAGCTAGTTCGGGATCCGCATCGGAACGCAGTACATCGGGACCTATCCGGTCAATTAACCTCTGGACATCTGTTTCAGTCAATATTTGGCAAATGGTTGGACCATTAATATCTATGACGTGTGTGTTGCTAACGAGGCGGATGCGCACCGCACCTCGCGGTTCGATTAAAGGCAACTTTCGCATTCTGATTCGGCCAAATAGTCCAAGATGGATGTGGAGTACATGACCATTTTTAAAACGATAAAGAAGATGCTTTCCGAACGCCTCGACCATCAGACAAAGCTGCCCTGTAAGAAGATTGGCCTCTTTGGAAAAGCGGCCCTGAGGTGACGAAACGTTCAGCTTTTGGCCAACGAGTATCCTGTGCTGGTCGCGTGCCGCGCGATGGATGGTATGACCTTCTGGCACAGCGCCCCCTAGATCTTTAAAATTAATGTTCGCACTTTTAGGCTCTAAATGATCAATGTTCTGCCCGCAATTTGTTAGTATCACGAAGCTTGCTTGAAAAATTCAAAAGACACCGTTAATTGACCGGACAAATGTAATTACGTCGTAACCGCTCGAGTGAATTAGAAATAAAAATAATAAATAATATTCAATTTTTGGCTTTAAAAAAAACAAAACCACGGAAAGCTAGCATTGTTGTGGCTGCGCCGAATACAATCAAGGGCCCGACGGGCATATCTGTCCAAATGGAATTGACTACACCAAATATAACCGCAAGCCACCCACACGTTATAGCAAAAAACATTTTGCCCGACTTAATTGTACTAACGGCAAGGGCCGGAAAAATTAGGCTAGCAAAAACAACATAAATGCCAGCAATTTGGACCGAGGCGGTTATCACGGCGGCAAATATAACAAAAAATCCTGCGCCGTTCCGAATGGCGGGCCATCGCAACCATACTATTTGTGCTAAAATAAAAATCGGCGCGAATGCGAGTATCTCCTCCCAAGATACCAATAGAATTTGACCAGCAAGCACATCCTGCATTTTTTCACCGCCGTGAGGGTGATTTGCTAGCGCCAGTAAAACTGCAGATGCCGCGAGAATGAAACACGCTCCAATAATTGGTTCCTGTTCACGGGGTAGTTTTTTTTCAATAATTCGAAAAAACCAAGCGGTTAAAAGTGCTGCGCCAAATGCTGATCCCTGATGAAGGAAAACAGATTGATCATGCGCAAACAGGTCTACAAGTAGCACGCATAAGCTCGCTACCTGAGCGATCGCCAAATCAATGAATATTATTCCACGCCGGAGGACTTCAATTCCGAGAAGGCCATTGATCGAAGCTATCATGAAACCGGCAATTAGGGCCGGAGAAACTATCGCGATAAGTTCAAAGGCGTCCAACCTTTGTCTCCAAAAGGCTTAAGAGCTGATCAAAATAAGCTACAAGCGCACCCGGCTTAGCATTTCGGTCCACGGTTGCTGGCAATACCACAACTGGAATATTCGTGCGGCTAGAAAGCCATTCGGAGGGTCCATCATGGTCATAAGTAGTACGTAATATAGCGACAACATTTGTTTTACGTACCTTTTGCGTCAAAGCTTCGAGGTGCTTAACACTTGGCGAAATTCCGGGTTTTGATTCCAAGGTTCCAACCTCACGCAAGCCACTCCAACCTAGAAAGTAGGACCAAAATTTATGGTGAACCACCACTGATTTATTCTTCCAAGGCTTTATTATTTTTTGCCATTTTTCTGTAGCCGAAGACCAGGAGATGGTGAAGTTTTTTAATTTATTCTCGTAGTAGTCTGAACCCGGGGGGTCGAGTGTTAAAAGCCGTTCTTTCAGCTTTCTAGCTAAAATCAATATGTTTTCGGGCTTTAGGTGCACATGAGGGTTACCTTCCGGATGGAGGTCACCAAGGCTCCGGTCTACAACTACAGGTTTTTCTATTACGGCGACGTGGTCTGCTGCCATTAGATAACCAGCTGTTCCAGGTTGGACACCTCTAGGGGCCCGTTCCAATAGAATTGGTAACCAACCGACCTCTAGGCCAGCCCCAGAACAAAACACTAAATCTGCACGCCTCACTTTAGATAGCAGGCTGGGTCTGGCCCTTATGTGATGGGGGTCTTGAGCAGCATGGGTCGCCGAGAAGGTTTTTACACGTTCGCCGCCTATTTCATTCGCCAATGCAGCCCATTCAGGCTCACAGGCAAAAACATTAAGGACTTCGCTCGCCCGACCATGCATGCTCGACAATATAAAAATTATCGCTGTAATTGCCATAAACTTACAGCAACTCAAATTAATATGGGTGCGCACCGTGGGCTCCTATACTCATTACGTATTGAAGTATTGCCTGATTATCTTTTCGGTCGCTTGTTAATTCTTCGCGATTGTATTGGAGGCGTACGCGACCAAATTCACTGTTAGTCCAATAAACCATTACAGCGATTGCATCGGGATCATGACCAGAAGAGTCTAAGGCAGTACCAGCTAATGCTGTGGGTACGTCAGGTGCGCTGGTATCCGAATATCGCGCGCCAATACGCCATGCTGGAGCAAATTTATAAACAGCCTGAGCGTACCAGCCCGCTGAATCATCGTCGAACGAAACACCATTATAGAATCCATCCTCTTCGCGATGAAAGTATTCGGCCTGAACGATGACTTCTTTTTCGCTCGCGTTTCCGGTTGGGGCCCACGTGTAACGAAGATCGAAAACATAAAGGTCAGATTCTCCGTCAAACGTGATTCCGTCTTCGTTACTCGCACGCGATTTTACATCTCCTTGAGTAGTATAAGCTCCAACTCTCCAGCTTTGGTTATCGCCAATGTCGTTACCGACCCGTGCAAAAGCTGAATATCCTCCTAGGCCACTAACTGTACCTCCGAACGGGAAATCATCACCCCGAAATACCCCACCACCGATTTCAGAATAGAAATCGGTTGGCAAAATATAAGACGCTTCGGCACCGTCATCATTAAAAGATTTATTCAGGAATATACGATGCGTAAGTGGGCGATCGGCGAAGTCATCCGCATGAGCATGGTGCTCATTTAGATAACCCAAAGTCCAAAAAGCGCGACCTGCCTTAATTTGAAATCCGTCGGGCAATCCGGAACCTGGGAGAGTTTCTAAATAAGCCTCTTCCAACTCTACTTTATCTTCACCATCCTCCCTAACAATCGCCGCGGTCATGCTGCCATAGAACTTATCATCTATATTAGAAGAAAAGTTCAACTCGGTCTCACCAAGCGATAAGCCCTCGCTACCGCGCTCACCTTCTTCTCCTACTCCGAACCCTGAAATTTCTGACGCTGCTCTAGAAAACGATGTCGCCGTACCATTTAAAACCGCACTCACCGACGGATTAAATGCATTGCCTTTGACCTTAGAATTAGAAGACGCAGGCGCACTGCGCTTGGCCTCTTGCGGCTTGGCTTGTGATAAAAGATTAATTTGCTTCTCAAGCGATTGTATTCGTTGTTCGTAGGTTTGTTTCATCGCGCGAACTTCCTTCAGAACCTTTTCAAGGTCGGAAGAATTCGCTGCTAACGCGAAGGATGAAGTCAATAACACCGAGGCTGCAACCCCGCTCAAAACCTTTAAATTCATAACAAGCCACCCGTTGGTAAATAAATACACGCAGGTTATAACCCGTTATGTTATAACATTACAATAATATTTGACGGTAAGTTGAAGTAAATAAATACGGATATTTATCAGTGGGTTATAAGAATTTAGTGCTTTTAACCAAAACCAAGTCCTTTGAGCGGCACGATTTATGACTGTTAAGTCGGTTGCGGTTGCAGGCGGATCAAGAATTTTGGGACCCAGTCGACAACTTGAGCAGCTCTTTTCCGCCGATCAAGATATAGCGAAGACTATAGATCTGATATCGATGATTAAAATTAATTATGCGAATAATTTTTAATCGCTATAAAATAAAATTAACATAAAGTGTAAATCTTTTGCAATTCACAGCTCCTGCCCATCAATCAACTATCGCAAGTAAAGAGGACGATAAAAGTGTCTTGCAAGCTTCACGCGGAGACGGGCGTGGTTGGAATTTTTTAAGCTGCCGAACTCTGATCAGCGCCTTGCAACAAATGAAATTAGGATCGTTATCATGAAAATGTTCAAATGCAAATTGGCTGGGGTTGGAGCTGTAATCGTCTGCCTGACGGTATCGAGCTCGTTAGCTGCAGATGTTAATGCAGTTTTAAAAAACTATGCCGATATTTCGCATGCGGGCTACGAGGACTCGCTGAACACCGCGAAAACTCTGCGTAACGCTGTTGCCGCCTTGGCAGAGGTGCCGAGGGCGGAAACCTTGGCGGCGGCTCGCGGCGCTTGGTTAGCGGCGCGGGTACCCTACCAGCAAACGGCGTTAATTGTAATCATAAAATAAAATCTGCTAATCATTTTGCGCATCGACGGTAACCGCCGTTTGAGGAGCTGCGCTCGGCAACAGGAATGCAGCGGTGCCTGCCGCAATTGCTGCACTGCCGAAGAAAGCAAAGAGCGTCGAAAAATTGCCGTCTTGATCAAATAACCAGCCCGCCAAATGCACGGTGAGGCCTCCTACACCGAGTGCTAAAACGAACTTCGCCCCGTAGGCAACAGCGCGCCATCGGAAGGGCGTGTAATGAGCCACTAACATGTTTTCTGCGGCTGAAAACGCCAACAAAAAGCTTAGTATCAGAAGGATTGCTGCCAAGAGCGTATAATCTGATAGTGAAACGATGATGAAGAGTAACGGAATTTGCAGCGCCCAGAAAACGATATAGATTGTCCGTGCAGAATAACGATCCGCCATCCAACCACCAAAAACACTACTTAAAGAGGCGGCGGCTGATATGGCGCCAACAAAAATCCCTATCTCCGTATAACTAGATGCCATGACCGCACTCAGGCCCATCTCCATTACTTTGGGCATTGTATTGGTTAAACCGGTGTATACGAACCCGGAGCATGCCATTGTGATGGTCAGCACTATAAAAACTCGGACAAAAGCGCCGGAGTCAGGTGCAGCAATTGATACCCGGTCCTTAGTAACATCTTTTATCCAGCCAGCGCGCCATGTCGCGAATAACCCAATTCCCGCGACAACTGAAAGGGCGCCTGGAACGATGAACGCAGCTCTCCAAGATACATAGTCGATCATAAGCCCAACAAAAACGGGAGCGATAGCGCTGCCGGCATTGCCGAAGACACCGTTTATACCCAGGGTCATGCCCTGTTTCTTCGCCCAAGCAACGACCCAGGCGATACCCACCGGGTGATAGATCGAGGCGAATAGCCCAATTAAAGTGAGACCGACAAATAGGGCTTGTGGGCCTTCAGCTAAACCGACGACTATCGCACCGGCGCCGATCCCAGCAAAAAAGATCACCATCATGCCTATCTGGCTCCAACGGTCAGCGAGCCAGCCGGCCGGCAAGGCGGCAACGCCGAAAAGGATGAGGCCCAGACTTGATAGTGCAAGCAATTCTCCGTAAGGGATCCCAAAAACCTTAGGCAAATACAGTACCGCGGTGGCATACAGCAAGGTGAACATATGGGAAAAGCTATGACCTACGTTTGAAAAGAGGATCGCAGTTAGAGCTTGTCTCTGCTCACTATGTTCCTTCATGCTCTACCCTATGGTGCTTAGACAAATTAATAAGAATAAAAGTCAAAAACAGTAATGCAAATATTCGGTGAAACACAGTGGTAACTGCAAAATTAAGCGCAAAACTTTATAATCAAAGGCGTCTTTGCGGGGGGTAAATTAGATATCAATACTAATAAGCACCACCAACCCGGGTTAACGTTTGTTCTAAACCGTGAAGTGTAGAGCTTCTGTATTCATGAATGTATCCGGCCCTTTTAAGTCCCGGAATGCATTTCGCTCAGGCAGAGACAGCCAATAGGATGTGTCTTATACCGTCTCTAATGAAAACAAACACCACGTTTAATGTGCGCCAATTATTATTAGAGAAATGAAGGAGCTGAAAGGCCCGATCAGCGGCAACTGTTTTGGAATATTGTTTGCTCTAATAAGTAAATTAAATAATATCACTGATAAAAATCTTTAGGGCTAATGTTTAAGCGATTTCACCAAAGTTGTAGCATTGTGCCGGATCATGTCGAGATAAGTGGACGCCGGCCCGCTGCGGTCAGAGAGTGCGCCAGGGTATAGGGTCCCGCCGATTGCAGCACCGGTCTCGTTTGCGATCTGTTTCAAAAGGCGCGGATCTGTGATGTTCTCTACGAAGACTGCTGAAATTCTCTTCTCGCGCATCTGCCTAATCAATCGGGCAACATCCTTCGCAGAGGCTTCTGCTTCAGTGCTCAGCCCTCGGGGTGCTAGAAAGGTCAACCCAAAATCACGGCCGAAATATTGAAAGGCGTCGTGAGAGGTGACGACAGTGCGACGGTTGGTTGGCAGACCTGCCACGGTCTTACGGATCTCAGCATCTAGCGACAAGATTTCAGCAACATAGGCAGCTCGATTACCATAGAAAGTCGCAGCGTTTGCTGGATCGACCTTAGCAAGGGCCGCGGTGATGTTGTTGACATAAGTCACGGCATTTTTGAGGCTCTGCCATGCATGAGGGTCAAAGGCACCATGATCATGACCTTCGTGATCGCCATGCTTGTCATCATCATGATTTTTATGTCGATCGGCATCAGCATGCTTTTGCTCGTGACCATGTTCGTCCTTGTGATGTTCGTCTTTATGGCGCTCTTTTTTGCCGTGTTCATCCTTGTGGTGTTCATTGTGAGTATCTTCATACGGGATTGGTTTAATCCCTTCTGTCGCGACTACGCGTATTCCTTCGAAACCAGAAGCCTCTACGAGACGCTCGATCCAACCTTCGAATTTAAGTCCATTTACGAACAGAAGTTTTGCTTTTCTGACTGCTCGAGCATCGGCCGGAGTTGGCTGGTAGACATGTGTGTCACCATTCGGGCCGACGAGAGTTGTAATCGATATATGTGCGCCCCCGATGCGTTTCACCATGTCGCCCAGAATAGAAAAACTTGCTACAACCGGTATCGGTTTGGTCGAATTTGCATAAGCAGAGGCTGCGGTTAGACACAAAAGAACCACCGTGGCGGTGAAAAGTTTTGAATGAGACATTTTAGAATTACACTTAGGTTTCGTGGGAAGAACGTGGCAAAGACCCTGCTAGTAAACCGCCAACCGGTCCTGCCACTAGTGACGCGCCATAAACGATGCCTGCTGCGAGAATGATGGCCGGGCCCGACGGCAGGTTGAAATGGTACGAAAGTAACAATCCGCAAAAGCTCGACAAGACTGCAATAAAGACCGCGGATGCAATCAGGCCACCGAAACTGTTAGCCCAGAATTTGGCTCCGGCGGCGGGCAGAATCATTATGCCGACGGCCATAAGTGTGCCAAGCGCGTGAAATCCGCCAACAAGATTGAGTACTACGAGTGCTAGGAACGTTAAATGTGTAGTAGCGCTGAGTTGGCTTACTGAGCGCAAAAACTGAGGATCGGCGCATTCTAGGACAAGGGGGCGAAACAGTACCGCAAGCACGAGGATCGATACGCTCGCAATTGAGCAGAGCAATATTAGTGCGGCATTGTCGAGTGCCAGTACCGTGCCGAACAGTACGTGCATCAAATCCACATTACTCCCGCGCATCGAAATTATAAGCACGCCAATCGCTAATGAGATTAAATAGAAGGCAGCAAGACTTGCATCTTCTCGTAGTGCTGTGACGCGGGAAACGAAACCGGAAAGCAGCGCAACCGCCATGCCAGCAATAAGTCCTCCAATAGTCATTGCACCGAGTGAGAGGCCGGAGATTAAATAGCCCACGGCGGCACCCGGCAGAATAGCACAAGCCATTGCATCCCCGGTGAGACTCATCCGACGCAGCATGAGAAACACGCCTACCGGTGTAGCCCCGATTGAAACGGCAATACAACCGAGGAGTGCGCGGCGCAAAAATCCAAACTCCTCGAATGGAGTAATAAAAATCTCCCAAATCATGCTGGGTCCCGGCCACAGATATGTGGCAAGTCGACGCACGCTTCACACATTTGGCGGGCACGAAATTGATTCTCGGCGGTTAGAACCCGTTCTGTGGGGCCATGGGCGACCAACTCACGTGCAAGCATCAATGTCTGAGGAAAATGCCCTCGGACAGAATCCACATCGTGTAATACGGCAATTACCGTCCGTCCTTCGCCATGCCAACGCTGTATCACATTAATGAGGTCAGCAGTTGTCCGGGCATCAATCGCATTGAAAGGCTCATCTAATAATACAAGTCGTGCATCTTGCAGTAAAAGCCTTGCGAAAAGCGCCCGCTGCAGCTGTCCAATCGAGAGTGACCCGATGGGACGTGTTTCAAAACCCAATAGACTTACGGCTGCAATCGCGGCATCGATGCGCACCCGATGATGCTTTTTTAGAGATCCAAACGGACCGATCTCACGCCAAAGGCCCATCGCGATGAGGTCCAATACCGAGAGTGGAAGGGATCTGTCAACTTCAGATTGCTGAGGCAGATATGCAACGTCTTCGCGGCTAAGTGTACCGAAAGCGATCTGTCCTTCGAGAGGTGTGAGCGAACCTGTAAGGCCTTTCAGCAGGGTGGATTTGCCGGCGCCATTTGGACCAACAATAGCAGTGAGACTACCCTCGGCAATCTCGGTTTGGAGGTTCTGTATGGCTGGGTGTTGGCCATAACCCAGTGTGAGATTTTGAAAGTGAAGTGCTGATGTCACAACACTACTCAACTGGCCGTTGCCCAGAAATAACCGACCCACAGCGCCACAATGATGACGACTGAAGTTACTAATCTACCGCCCGCTCCCATGAGGAGCACGCGCAACATTGGTTGAGGCAAGTTCATATGTGCTTCCGACCGGTCTCTGTTTAAATAAAGTGATTGAGTTAAATAGATTTAAACTGCGTTTGATCTTATTTACCTACTATCATTAATTGCTTAATCCCGAAACTTCTCATAAAAATGTTATAAGGTAACAATTCTAATTGGCAAGGGGTTTCCGGATAACAGAAAATATAGACTCAAATTATCTGCGAGTGCTTACAGCCCACCGAATAATAGAGAAAGCGTTAGCGGCTTGTTGGATAGCCGAACAAAGGCCTTAGTTTTTGGCCGCTGACTTTGGTGTTACAGTATTTAGAGGTCTCTTAATCAGCTGCATTGACGCGCTGCATCATAAATGCATCCGAGGCGTGAATTTTGTATAATATTTTCGATTTTACCCATAACTTGGCAGGTAAGTGACTCTTGAATTGACAGTCGCTTGGAAAATATTTCTGTTCTTCGACAAAGGCTATTAAACAACTGCGTCTAGAGCCTGTTCTAAATCAGCAATAATATCATCGATATGTTCAATGCCGATCGATAGGCGCACGTAGTCTTCTGAAACGCCAGTCGCAATTTTATCTTCCGGTGTTAATTGAGAATGAGTTGTAGAGGCCGGGTGGATCGCCAAGCTCCTAGCATCGCCTATGTTAGCCACGTGATAAAATAGATTTAACGCTTCTATAAATCTCTGTCCTGCTTCTTTCCCGCCAATTATTTCAAAGCCGACTAGGCCACCGTACCGGCCGTTGAGATACTGCTGTGCGCGGCGCTTTTCCTCGCCTGATTGGTTGTTTGGATGAATGACCCTAGCGACCTTTTTATGTTTACAAAGATAGTCGGCGACGGCAGCAGCGTTTTTGCTATGCTCGCGCATACGTAGAGGCAAGGTTTCGAGACCTTGTATAAAATGGAAGGCATTTTGTGGGCTGATAGCTGAACCCAAGTCACGCAGCAAAATTACTCGTGCGCGCAAGATGTACGCAATTGGCCCAAGCGGTTTGACGGCTTCTGTCCAAATTGCACCATGATAACTATCATCTGGAGTGTTAAGTGCTGGCTGACGAGGTCCCGCACTCTCCCAGTCAAAAGTACCACTATCAACAATGATGCCGCCAATTGAGGTTCCGTGGCCACCAATATATTTTGTCATTGAATAGACATTGATCGCGGCACCGTGGTCGAACGTTCGGCAAATTACAGGCGCGGCGGTATTGTCCATAATTAGTGGGATGCCCATTGGCCGGCCAATATCAGCGACCTCCCTAATTGGGAAGACACTGAGTTTGGGGTTTGGCAGAGTTTCCGCATAATAGGCCCGCGTGCGTTGGTCGGTGGCTCGCTGAAAATTATTTGGATCACTGGGGTCGACGAAGCGAACTTCGATCCCCTGCTGCTTCAGGGTATTGGCGAATAGATTCCATGTGCCGCCATAAAGGTCTGTGGAACTAATCACATTATCTCCGGCCCAAGCTAAGTTCTGAATGGCCATAGCGGACGCTGCCTGGCCAGAGGATACTGCTAAAGATGCGACGCCACCGTCGAGTGCCGCAATCCGTTGCTCTAAAGCATCCTGCGTTGGGTTCATTATTCTGGTGTAAATATTTCCTAAATCTTTAAGAGCAAATAGCCGAGATGCATGCTCGGTATTCTCGAATTGGTATGATGTTGTCTGATAAATTGGGACGGCCACTGCACCCGTAACCGGATCATTTCTATACCCGGCATGCAGAACAATGGTCTCCGGATTCTGGGAAGTGGATGTCATAATTTCATTCCTAATTAATCAACATAGCCCTCTCTTTCAAAAGTATGTTATTCTAAAAATAAAGAAAATCTTTACCACTTATTCTAATTATTCTATATTTAATGGATTTCATAGGGAAATAATTCTATAATTGGGGGAATATTTAGGATGGATGCACTGGATAAAAAAATTCTTCATTTACTCCAAACAAAGGCGACACTTCCTCTTTCTGAAATTTCTCGTCGTGTAGGAATTTCTAAAACACCTTGTTGGAACCGCATTAGGGCAATGGAAGAAACAGGTGTTATCAAAGACCGAATAACGGTTTTGGACAGAGAAAAAATTGGTCTGCCTTTAGTGGTGTTTTTATCAATTTCTGTGGGTCGGCATAGCCGCGAGTGGACTGAGGATTTCATCCATACAATTCAAAAATACGATGAGATAATTGAGGTACATCGACTAACCGGCAGCGGAGCTGACTATATGATAAAAATTGTGGCAGGCAGCATCGATGATTATGACCGTTTTCAACAGACCCTTATAGGAGATCTAGAATTCACTAAAATGTCATCGAGCGTATCGCTTCAAGAGTTGAAATATTCGCACAGTCTTCCGTTAGAAGCTATCGAATAGCTACTCGGAAAGACGTCCACGAAGCTTTAAATAAAAATCTAAAACCTTCGTTAGCAGATTAGCTTCGTGATGGCAGCCTCCCAAGTTTCGGTCAGATATTTATGCCCGTTTTGAAACGTTTAAGGCTACGATTTTTATTTTTCCCATTCAGCAGTGGGTTAATAATACAATAATTTTAATCGGGGAATGAATTAAAGGGCTAGTCAATTCTCACAAGGTTAAAGTGCGAGATCTTCGAATGTTACGGCATTTATATTCAGTACTTGAATATTTTTGCCGCTGTAGCATCCATAAATTATGAGCGTCCATACCTATGTTTTGTTGAGGCTAATCCAATCAAGGTTTAAAATTGAATTAGGACGGTAAATTTTTTCCTGTCAGTGCTTTAAAAATCCATTGGAGGGTAAATATGGCCAAATTGCCTGAAACAGAGAATACCTTCGAGATTACAACAAGTTGGCTAAATGCCTTTGAAAGTGCGATTGCAGCTAAAGATATGTCTGCTGTTGATGGATTATTTATCTCAGATAGCCATTGGCGGGACCTTGTGGCTTTCACTTGGAGTGTAAGTACTTTCAACGGTCACAGAGAAATAAATTCTGCGTTTCAAAAATTCTTTTTACCCGCTAATCCTAAAAATATTCATCTGTCATTGCACCGTACTCCACCGCGTTGGGTACAAAGAGCGGGCGTGGATACAATTGAGGCAATTTTTTGTTTTGAAACGGATACTGGCAGAGGAAGCGGTGTGCTGCGCCTCGTGTCCAATCCAGATGCCAAAGGATACGCTGCTTGGGTTCTGCTTACGACCCTGGACGAGATCAAAGGGCATGAAGAACAAATTGACGAACGTCGTCCGCGTGGCGAAGAGTGGTCAGGAGGTTTCGGGGCTGAAAATTGGACGGATTTCCGAACGAGACAGATTGCATATGAGGATAGGGAGCCAGCAGTAGTAGTCGTTGGTGGCAGTCAGTGCGGCCTTGGAATAGCGGCAAGTTTAGGCGTGCTTGGTGTTGATACTTTGGTCATCGATAAACACGAACGCGTTGGCGACGCATGGCGAAAGCGATATCATAACCTTGTTCTCCACAATGAGGTCTTTGTGGATCACATGCCTTACATGCCATTTCCAACGAATTATCCCGTATACATTCCAAAGGATAAAATAGCGAACTGGCTCGAATTCTACGCCGACACAATGGAGCTCAACGTATGGTCTTCTGCTGAATTTACGGGGGCCAGTTACGACAAAAGAGACGAACGTTGGCGGTTAAATTTACGTCGTGCAGATGGTAGCGAGCGGATACTGCATCCACGCCACGTTGTTATGGCAACAGGCGTCAGTGCCTTACCTGTTATGCCAAATCTTTTGGGTCAAGAAGATTTCCAAGGCGAACTTATGCATTCTAGTGCCTACACGTCAGGCGCAAAGTGGGGTGGTGGCAAGGCGATTGTCTTAGGTACAGGCAACAGCGGACATGACGTCGCGCATGACCTTTGCGTGAGCGGTGTAGACACAAGGATTGTTCAGCGTAGCTCGAGCCTAATTATAAGTCTTAAGGAAGCCCAACGTGTCTATGAGATTTATCAGCAGGGAGAGGCTGTGGAAGACTGTGACTTAGTGGCCACAGCAACACCATATCCATTGCTTGTAAAGGGTTATAAAATTACCGCCGAGGCATGTAAGAATGCCGATGCGAAACTGCTTGAAGGTTTGATGGCACGCGGTTTTTGACTGGATAATGGTGAACCCGACAATACTGGTTATCAAATGAAGTATCTGCGGCGCGGTGGGGGATATTACTTCAACGTGGGTGCGTCCGACTTAATTGTTGATGGCGAAATTGGACTGCTGCACTACCAAGATATTGAGAGGGTGGTTGCTAACGGCCTATTGATGAAAGATGGCCGTGTTGAGGAAGCAGATTTAATCGTTGCGGCAACCGGCTACAAAAATCAACAGGATGTTGTTCGTCATTTTATGGGTGATGCGATAGCCAATAAAATTGGTCAGGTCTGGGGTTTTGATAATACTGGAGAGCTTCGAAATATGTGGTGCCGCACGCCACAGCCCGGTCTTTGGTTTACAGGGGGAGGCTTACCGCATGTCCGCATTTACTCAAAGTATCTTGCTCAGCAAATAAAGGCTTGCGAGGTTGGTATCATAGACAAAAATCTGGAAGCAAATGTTGCGCCGCCAATGGACTTAGTAGCCTGAGCGACACACGTGCAACAAAAAATATCTTAAACTTAAAGAATAAAGGTTCGATTAATACTAAGGTCGATGGACGAAGGTTTGTCTGGTTGCAGTTACCCAGATACTCTCACTAGGGGGAATGGAAATTATAGGTGTTGACGATATCGGTAAAAACCCAAAATGCCTAAGTAGTGGTTGGGAATAAGCTTGGCGACATCTTGTCGTTAACACCTCTAGTGATTTACAGTTTGCTTAATGATGAATGCTGCTTCCGTTTTTGGCTTCTTGTTTATACTTGCGCCACAATAAAGAGCCGGCGGAACGGAAAAAGCGTCTTGCCGTCACTTTGCGGCGGGGAGGGTACCAACACATTCTTTTTGTATTGGGCCTCGAAGGCAGATTTTTCAGGTTCATCCAAGGCGTCGAGAAATGGTTTTAACCAGCTGCCTTTGACATATTCCGGCACTGGGTTGTCGCCCTCAAGAATTTGTTGGTATTCCGTTTCCCAAAAGTCGAGTGACTGCACCAATGGTTTAAGCAAGTCGTAGTAGAATGTGGGTGGTCTCGTTGGCTCATCCCGGATTAGCGGCTCTAGTCGGTCGCGCCATTTGCCGTCATGGATGGTTTCATAGACCGTGGTATGGCTGCGAGCTTTGAAATTACGGGGCATTTGTATGGCGATGTAGCCACCGGGCTTTACCCATTTAAGGAGGTCTGGGAACACAGTATCGTGGCCTTTAACCCATTGGAGTACTGCATTGGAATAAAGCAGGTCAAAAGGCTCGTCTGGCACCCATTCTTCGAGATTGGCTTTAATCCATTCTATATTGGGATGCGCGGCGCGAGCCTTTTCAAGCATTTCCGACGAGTTGTCGAGGCCGATAATCCGGGCCTCGGGCCAGCGACTTTTCAGGAATGGTGTTACGTTGCCAGGCCCACAACCAAGGTCCAGAATTGTTTTTGGTGCTTCTAAAGGTACAGCTGAGAGAAGGTCGATCGCGGGGCGAATGCGATGTCCGCCAAAGGTAAGATATTGCGCGGGATCCCAGGTCATGAAGCAGCCCTTTGTTTGTCATAAAATTGGCGAGGTTGTAAATTAAATGCCTCGGCGATCAGCTCATAGGATCGGACCCGGGCTGCAAATTCATAACAATTTGATAGAATAACAAATTCTTGGCAGTCGTACTTTGCCGCCATCTCCTCAATATCGGCCTTAACCTTGTCTGGCGTGCCGAAGATAAGACGCTCGCGGTTCTGTTGGATGCGCCGTTTTTCAATTTCTGAGAACGTATAAGAGGAGGCTGTTTCTGGGCTCGGCATTGGTCCATGGATGCCGCGGTCGGCGCGCAAACGGTGCAAATCTCGGCTCGATACAATACGTTCCGCCTCTTTTTCGGTCTCGGCGCACAAGACGAAGATACCCATCGTTAAGGCAGGTTTTTTTAGGTATTCTGATGGCTGAAAGGTCTTGCCATAAAGTTCTAGTAGCGCGTCTGTGTCTGCTGGATTTATAAAGTGGGCATAGGAGAGACCCATGCCGAAGCGGGCGGCCAGTGTGGTACTGCCTTCGCTTGAGGCCAAAATCCAAATTTCAGGCACACTTTTGATCCGAGGCGTCGCGGTAACACCTGTCAGCGGATGATCCTTCGGTATTGTATCATCTAGAAAGGCTGCCATGTCACGGATCTTTGCTGGGAAATACTCAATTCCAACTTGTGAACCATAGGCTAGTGCTATTGCCGTGCGGTGGTCACTACCGGGTGCTCGACCGATACCGAGGTCAATGCGTCCTGGATACATATTCTCCAAGACTTTGAAGTTTTCAGCGACTTTATAAGGGCTGTAATGACTGAGCATGACACCGCCAGAACCAACACGCATCTCACGTGTGGCCGCGGCTACGCGCGTGACCATGATTTCGGGTGCGGGACCCGCCAGACCATCGGTCCCATGATGTTCCGCTAGCCAATAGCGGTGATAGCCTAATGTCTCCACACGCTGCGCCAGTTCAATTGTCTCCCTGATGGCATCGGCAGCAGTGCCACCCTCACGTATCGGTGATTGGTCGAGCACGCTGAGGCGGATTTTGTTGGCGGAAGCGGTCATGAATTTAGCACAATAGCTCGGATGGTGAGGGGATAGAAAGAATGAACTTAGGACAGGAACGCGCCGAGATATTGGCGCTGCAAGCATTAGCGTTTATCGCATCAGATGAAGAATTACTATCTCGGTTCATAGCATTGACGGGAATGAATGTCGATGGATTGAGGGCCGCTGCTGCCGAAACAGGTACACTTATCGCGGTTATGGATTTTATTATGTTCGATGACAGCCTAATTGTCCGGTTTGCGGAGTTTGTGAATCTGGGTCCTGATATTGCCCGTCAAATCCGTTATGCGCTGGCGGGCCCAGAAGTAGATCCAACTTAATTTGCAAATAAAAAAGCTGAAAATGATTAAGTGAGTTCAGGTCTCTTGTTGACGCTGGCGAAATTTATCGCTCGACTTGATGCTTACAATATTTCGATTAACAAAGTTCGATCGGTTAACTTTGTTTGGCTACATAATTCTTTATAGCTAATAATGATCATGTTTTTGTTCATACCTTTGTTGTCCTGGTGTCATTCGGACAATCATAGGTGGATCGGGACTTCAGGGAATTTACTTTCGTCTTATAAACAAAATCCAATATTCAATTCTAGGCGGCGTGTGCATTATACTTGTGGTACTATGGCAGTGCTTGTCCGTCGGCGGCGGCGTTATCTAAATTCAAGCTTCCGATGGGTTTGGGGACGGGATAAATCAGAGAAGGCCTCAACCAATAGTCGATAATCGATCGAATTGAATCGTTTCAATGAGTATTCCTAAAATTCGTGCCGCCTTGGATGCCGGCGATCTCGAGACAGCGGAACGTTTGGCGCGTGCGGTAATTGATGCAAATTCGAAGGATGCCTTGGCGCACGCTTACCTGGCTTCTGTTCTCGTCGGTAAGGGTATCGCGAAAGAGGCGCTGACGCACTACCGGGCGGCTGTTGCGATACACCCGAGCGAGGCAATCTTTCATAATGAGTTAGGAAATGCGCTCGCGCGTTTAGGCGAGTTTGAAGAGGCTGAGCGGTCTTTGCGGGAAGCAGTCAGGCTGTCGGATGCCTCGCCAGAGATTAACAATAACCTTGGTAATATATTACGTGGTCTTGGGCGCCACCTGGAGGCGATTGAACAATACCAAGAAGCGTTGCGATTACGGCCAGATTATTCGGAGGCACAGACGAACCTGGGTGTTGTGATGCAAGAGGTGGACAATTTAACAGGCGCACGTTTCGCTTACGAAGCGGCAATCGCTATGGATCCATCTAATGCATTTGCCTATTCGCACCTTGGTTTGATCGCAGCCTGTGAAGGAAGACTGTCGGAAGCAGAAACCTTACATCGTAAAGCTCTTGAGATTGCCCCTGGTGCTGTTGTTGCGCAGGCCAATCTTGGTATTTTGTTAAAGGATCAGGGACGTCTGAAGGATGCGCAGGCCGCCTATGTGCGCGCGATGGAACTCGATCCACACGATGCTGGACTACATTCGAATTTGCTGCTTACCCAATGTTTCGGTCCGACGACTGATGAGAAAATGCTTTATGCAGCGCATCGGGCTTACGGCGAACGCCAGGAGATCAATCGAGAAGGGTCATTCGTGGTTACCCCGCGCGAAGATCGGCGTCTTCGTATAGGATATGTATCGCCCGATTTTTATGCCCATTCGGTTGCTTCATTTATTGAGCCGGTTATTAAGGCCCATGATCGCGCGCGGTTCTGTGTAATATGTTATTCAAACCTTTTGCGCGGCGACTATGTCACAGCCCGCATAAAATCCGCCGCTGAAGTTTGGCGGGACACTGCAAGCAGCAGCGATGCCGATCTCATTAATTTAATACGTGCCGATGAAATTGACATTCTTGTCGACCTCTCTGGCCACACAGCAAATAATAGACTGCCCGTGTTTGCGCGTCGGGCGGCGCCGGTGCAAGTCAGTTGGATTGGTTACCCGGCGACGACGGGTTTGTCGCGTATGGATTACAGAATAACGGATGACTGGGCGGATCCGAAGGGTGTGTCGGACCAGTGGCATAGTGAAGCATTGTTGCGTCTCGATAGTTGTTTCCTATGCTACCAAGCGCCTTCGGAGGCGCCGGAGCCAGGCACCGACCGTGTCGGTCCAACAACATACGGCTCATTTAATAATTATTCAAAAATCAATGATGGTGTTGTTGATCTTTGGGCCGCCCTATTGGTTCAGGAACCCGAGGCGCGCCTCTTGTTAAAATCGCGCCAATTCGCAGACATCGAAGTGCGGGACAGTCTGATTGCCGCGTTCGAAGCGAAAGGGGTAGCCAAAAGACGTTTAGAACTACATGGTCGAATCGAAGCCCGGGAAGATCATTTCGCCCATTACCGGACTATCTATGTGGCACTGGATACGTTCCCCTATAATGGAACTACGACCACATGTGAAGCCCTTTGGATGGGGGTTCCCGTTGTTGCGTTGCGGGGAGATCGACACGCAGCCCGTGTCGGTGCAAGCTTACTGAGTGCTGCTGGCAAAAACGAATGGATTGCTGAAACACAAATCGAGTATTTGGAAATTGCGCGAAAGCTAAGTAAGTCCAGACCCTCGCGGGTAGAGTTACGGGCGTCGTTGGCCGCTTCTTCATTGATGAATGTCAGGTGTCATGTTTTGGCATTGGAGAACGCGTATTGCGACATTTGGGAAAGTTATAAAAAGCAAGGGTGATGACTGGCGTTTTCACAATGTCGCGTTGGGTTGACCCGGACACAAACCGTCGATTGTGGCGTATGGCGGGCCCGATGATGCTGGCGAATATCGCCGTTCCCTTGCGTGGCGCTGTCGATACGTCAATGGCGGGGCATCTATCCGAGCCTTATTTTCTAGTGGCAGTCGCAACTGGTGCGACAATTTTCAATTTTATCTTTTTCGCTTTTAATTGTCTTCGTATGGGAACTACGGCGCCGACGGCGCAGGCGTTTGGCGCTGGAAACCATGCAGAAGTCCGCGCAATTCTTTGGCGTGCGTTGCTCCTATCTTCAATTGTTTCGGTTTCGCTGCTTGCAATGCAGCTGCCTATCATCGACGTGGCGCTTTGGATGGTTCCTGCAAGCATAGAAGCGGAAACTCATGCTCGGACGTATTTTCTTATCCGGATCTGGGGCATGCCAGCAGCCTTAGCGACCTACGCCTTTGTCGGTTGGCTTTATGGCCTCGAAGAAGCGAGGTTACCGCTCTTCATCCAGATAATAACTAACGTAATTAATATTTTGCTGGATTTTCTTTTCGTCTTTGGCTTTGCATGGGGTGTGGCAGGTATTGCTGCAGCGGGGTTAATTGCCGATTTGGCGGGCCTCGTAATAGTCGTCTTTGTTATTTCTCGTCAGCTAAAACGTTTCAAAGGCATAACGGATTGGGCGCTGGTACTGGACGTTATGCGCGTTGTGCAGATGTTAGTGATAAACCGCGATATATTTTTGCGGACGCTCTGTGTAATATCAACAACTGCTATATTTATTGCCCGTAGTGCAGGACTTGGAGACCTAGAAGCTGCGGCAAATCAGATTTTATTGAATTTTGTTATGTTTACGTCTTTTGGGATGGACGGTATTGCCTTTTCTGCTGAGGCTTTGATAGGAGAGGCAATCGGACGTCGGAATTTGCAGCAGTTTCGCAAAGTGGTCCGGACGGTCTTGGTTTGGACGGCGATTTTAGCTCTATTGAACGTATTGATTTATTTGCTGTTCGGTTTGCGGATCGTTTACTTGATGACGGACCTTGAGATGGTTCGAAGAATAGCTGAAACCTATTTAATTTGGTCGATCATGATGCCCTTGGTGTCATCTTGGGCATTTAGTTTTGATGGAATTTTTATCGGTGCAACACGAACAAAGACGATGCGGAATACTATGTTTCTGGCGTTTGCCGTCTTCCTGTCATTTGTCTTTATG
>MDTE01028140.1_pt1 | contig 22463 bp, 15 predicted proteins | sample 811231 | NCBI WGS metagenome assembly MDTE01 (sample SAMN05326651, study PRJNA326480) | marine metagenome | isolation source: seawater | place: Indian Ocean: Red Sea | collected 2010 | reverse complement strand
CCGCTCAACAAGGCGTTGGTGGCGAATTGTTGAGCGGTCGATTGTTTGAAGACCGGCAGAAGACCACAGACACACACCAGGACGAACAACAAACCACAACCGATGGCGGTCAGGCGGGCGGCGTTCACTGATGCCGTGTCAGTCGACTGGTCCGGAGGGAGGGAGACACCCGGCGCGGGAAGCCAGCCGATGGTCATCAACAGGACCAACTGCATGATCGCCGGGCGACCAAATCCACCGGCTGCCATGAGATGTGTCAGCATCACGATTGTCGCGGCCAGGAACACCCGTCGTTGGAAACGTCCGTCCAGTTCCATCCTGGGCAGGACTGTGCCCGCGACAAAAAAACTGGCCAGAATGGCCGGCAGGCGGGTGTCGACAGTTCCGCCCAGCAGCCATCCCGGGGCCAGCGCCAGCAGGAATCCGCCGACGCCTCCGAGGAGTAGCCAGCCGGTTGACTGGTTCCCGGTGAGCGGGCCGGTTGTTGGGTCGTCTTTGTGGCCATGTCGACCAGGGAGTAGCAGGGCCACACAGGTGACCAGTCCCATTAATCCCAGTAGTCCACCCGTGGCAGTGGCTTCCAGGACGAAGTTGTGTGGATCGGCGATCTCCTCACTGGATCCTTCGAGCTTGTGGGACAGGTAGTGCTGGCGAAAGTTGCCAGGACCGGTGCCGATCAACGGCCTGGTCGAAATCACGCCCAAAGTGCCCTGCCAGTACTCGAATCGATATGCCAGTGACTTGGGGGCTTCGGTCAATACTTCGCGGTCGATCCCACCGGTTCCCAGGGCCGCTGCCACGGACAGCACCGGGAGAGCTGCAGCCAGGGCTGCACGGCCAGGGTGTTGCCTCAACCAAATCCATAGGTTGTTTCCAACCAGCACCATGCCTCCGATGGTGAAGCCGATCCATGCCGTGCGGCTCTTTGTGAGCAACAGGCAGTATGCCACCAGGATGAGTCCGACCAGAAACAAGGCCAGTCGAGCACGAGGCTGGCCAGGGTGGCACCGCCACGACTGCCAGGTCGTTGGACATTGTGCCAGGCCCACCAGAAGGAGCGGGGCCAGGAATCCGCCGAGCGTGTTGGCTAACGCAAAGAAGCCATAAGGTTCTCGGCTGTCCCGGAGCCGGCGTTCCCAGAGTTGTCGGGCGGGGCCATCGAGCGGGATCCCGGCAGCCATCAGTTCCGACTGGAGCCGGCGGGCCTCCGTGGTGTTGTCGTCGCGGATGGCGGTGGCGAGTTGAGTTTCGAGCCGGTCGAAATCGGCGATCGACTGCTTGTATCCGACGTGGTGTTGCCAGATTCCCAGGATCGAGATCCCCACTGCCACGGACCATGCGACGCGCAGGACGGCCTGGAAATGGATTCGATGAGGGAGCCATCGACGCAGCAGCACGAAACTCACCAGCAGGGCAATCCACTCACAACCCATGTTGGCTGCCGCCCGGGCATTGCCGTCCGAAGCGACGATGAGCAGCAGTGCCGAGACGATTTGCGGTAAAACGAGCAGGGCGATTGCCAGGTCGAATCGGTCGAGGGTCAGTGGAGCGATGGACCAGGCGCGTAACCGGGCGAGTGCCCAGGTCGAGGCCAGGAGCAACCAGCCCCCGACTAGCCACAAGGTGCTTCCGGTCACGGTCGATTCTGCCGGCAACAGCCAGCGAGCAACCAGCAGGCTGATCGCGATGGCCAACCACGCTGGCGATTGGTCGGGGTGGGCTTCGGAGGATGCCACGGCGGGGCGAGACATCTCAGGCATGCGTCTCCTTGTCGTGTTCAGAGTCAGAGGAGAGGCTGGTGGGTGTTCCGGTTGACGTGGGACGTGCGACGGTCTCCAGGATCGCGATCACGATCAGGATGCAGATGACCAGGGCCACGATCAACAGGGCCGAGAGCCAGTTGGTGACGTGAAACAGCAGGACTCCTCCCAGGCCGGTCATCAACGTGATCAGGTGTACCGTCAGCACGGCATTGCGTCGTGAGAGTCCCAGGTCGACGAGTCGATGGGAAAAGTGATTCTTGTCGGCCTTGAAGAGGCTCTGTCTGCGGGCCAGCCGAATCACCATCACGCTGGTGAAGTCGTACAGCGGGATGGCCAGGATCAGCAGGGGCGCCAGGATCACGTGTCTTGAGGTTGATGTGGTTTCAGGATCGGGTTCGTAGAAGGTCCCCACGACCGTGAATGCGGCCAGCAGGCAGCCGATGAAATAGCTGCCTGCGTCGCCCAGGAAGATTGTCGCCGGTGGCCAGTTGTGACACAGAAAGCCTGCCAGCGTGCCAGCCAGCACCAAAAGGACTCCTGCGACCAACCAGTGAGGCTGCGGAGTTCCCACGAGCATGACGACGGCAAATAGTGTTGCGGCGATCATGGCGATGCCCGGTGACAGTCCGTCCATGTTGTCCAGGAAATTGAACGAGTTCACCAGGACGAGCATCCAGAGCACCGTCAGCACTCCGCCGATCAGCGAGTTGTGCACGAACAACGATCCCCGGACGCCTCCGAGGACCAGGCCGGTTGCGACGAGGACCTGGACCGCCAGTCGCGGCCCCCACGGCAAGTTGCGGAAGTCGTCGATCAAGCCAACGACCCCCAGCAGGGTCGCTCCACCCAGGATGCCCCACAGCATCGGCAGTCGTGACGGGAGCCGGGAAAGATCGAGATCGGTGATGGCTGCAGCCGGCAGGACCTGCTGCAACGAGAGTCCCGGGACCCTGTCAACGGCCAGCAACGAGACGATCGCCAGGGGGGTGACGACCGAGATCCACACCGCGATTCCACCTCCCAGTGGAGTGGGCAATTCGTGGACTTTCCGGGGGCCGGGCTGGTCGACCAGGCCCCAGGCCGGAGCCCACCGTCGGAGCAGGGCGGTGGTCAACACCGACAGCACCAGGGAGGGGGCCACACAGGCCAGGACGAATGCCAGCATACTCCGACTAACTCCCGGTCACCGCCTGCGGACTGAATGGCTGGGGCCGTGCTGCTGCGGCCTTCTTCCCTTTCTTACGGGGCGCGGGCTTCTTTCGCTTGAGTGACTTTTTCGGCTTTCCCTGTTTCGAGATGCTGCCCCGGTCATCGGGGACACGGTAGTGCTTGCGGAGTCGGCCCAGTTCCTCTTTCAGACGCGAGGTGACAGCTGCATATTCCGGAGATCCATAGACAGACCGCATTTCGCGGGGATCTTTTTTGAGATCGTAGAGTTCCCACTCATCGAGATTGTAGAAATGGATCAGCTTGTAGCGGTCGTCGCGAACACCCATGTGCCGACGCACACTGTGAGGGCCCGGAAATTCGTAGTACTGGTAAAAGAGTGTCTTGCGCCAGTTGGCAGGGGTTTTGCCAGAAAAGAGTGGGAGGAGGCTCCGGCCCTGCATGTCCGGGGCGGCGGTGGCTCCGGCCAGGTCCAGAAAAGTTTGAGCGAAGTCGAGGTTGCTGACCAGGTCGGAATTGACGCTGCCGGGGGCGATGTGGCCCGGCCAGCGGACCATCAGCGGCATCCGGTAACTCTCCTCGTACATGAATCGCTTGTCGAACCATCCGTGGTCACCAAGGTAAAATCCCTGGTCAGATGAGTAGATGACGACCGTGTTCTTGGCCAGGCCGGAGGTGTCGAGGTGGTCCAGGATGCGTCCGACGTTGTCGTCGACACTGGCGATACACCGCAGATAGTCCTTGATGTAGCGCTGGTACTTCCAACGGATCAGTTCCTTGCCCTTGAGATTGGCTTTGCGGAAGGCGTCATTTTTTGGCTTGTAGGCCGCATTCCAGACCTTCAACTGGGCGGGGTTGAGATTGCGTGGAGGGACCAGCTTGAGGTCATAGGGAGTCATGGTTCGGGCGATCGACATGTCCTGGGTCCGGGCGGCCGTACCACGGCCAACGTAGTTGTCGAAGAGGTTGTCGGGTTCGGGAATCGTGACGTCGTCGTAGAGCGTCAAGTGCTTGGGGCCAGGCTGCCAGTTCCGGTGAGGTGCCTTGTGTTGAAACATCAGCATGAAGGGCTTGTCGGCGTCACGAGACTTGAGGAACTTCAGGGCGATGTCGGTGACGATGTCGGTCGTGTAGCCGATGTGCTTGACCCGCTCGCCGTTTCGGATCATGGGCGGGTTGTAATACGGTCCCTGGCCAATCAGGACCTCGTATTGATCGAACCCGGTGGGGAGGCTCTTGAGATGCCACTTGCCGATCATGGCGGTTTGATAGCCCACCTTCTGCAAGAGCTTGGGAAAGGTCTGCTGTTTGCCATTGAAGCGAACACGGTTGTCAATCACGCCGTTGATGTGGCTGTGCTTGCCGGTGAGAATGACGGCCCGGCTTGGGGCGCAGATCGAATTGGTGCAGAAGCAGTTGTGGAACAACATCCCCTCGCGGGCTATCCGGTCGAGTTGAGGGGTCTTGTTGATCTTCGATCCGTAGCAGGACAACGCGTGCGAGGCATGGTCGTCGGTGAAGATCAGAACGATGTTGGGGCGTTCTGCTGCGGAGAGATTGGCCGCGCAGCAACTGGCGAGAAACAGGCAGAACGCGGCCAGGCGGCCCAGGCGAGTGGTGAACATCGTGTGCCTCGGAGTGATGAGAACAAGCCGGAATTCGCCCTGGAATCGAGGACGAATCAACCGGGTTATCTTCAGCACTCCGTCGGGGAACTTCAAGACCCGATCGCCGTTGCGGCTTCGCTCGCGTCGGCCGGGGAGGTGGCCGGGGCCTTGTCATCGAATGGGGGGGGCTGGTCTGAATGCTCTCCGGGTCGTCCCGCCGTCCCGGTTTTATGGCCTCGCCAGTCCGTCATGCTCGCGTGAATTCCGGTCCAGTCTCCCAGCCGCTGCGACCAGCGTGTCGGCAGCAGGGACCGGGAAAGGGGAATGAGGCCAACCGTCCGTGGTAGCATCAGGTGTGAACGTCGGGTGAGGACGGCGCGGACGACCTGGCGGGCGACAGCTGCGGGAGTCAGCATCCGGGTCAATCGCGGTGGTCGAACGCCGGAGAACAGGCCCGTCGAGATATAGCTCGGGCAGACTGCCGTGATGCCGGCGTGGTGATGTCCATTCTGTCGCAGTTCTTCTCGAAGAGATTCGCTGAAGCCCAGCAATGCCCACTTGCTGGCGGCGTAGGTGGATGCACCGGGCAGGCCGATCAGGGCCGCTGCACTGATGATGTTGACCAGGTGGGCCACGGGCGAGGCGAGCAGGTCGGGCAGGAATGCGTGTGTGACCCGGATGGGACCTTGCGTGTTGACATCGAGGGTGGTGAGGTGTTCTTCGAGTGGGACGTCGGTGAACAGGCCGCCACGGACGGTTCCGGCATTGTTGACCAGCACGTCGATTTTGCCAATTTGCGACATCACCTCCTGGCGGGCCCGGGAGATGCTCTCCGAGCAAGTCACGTCCATCTCGATTCCCACAGCCGGATTGCCACGACGATTCAACCAGCGTGTCGTGGATTCAACACCGTCGGGGTCCTGGTCGGTGACAATGATCCGTGATCCGACATCGGCAAATGCGGCGGCCATGGCCCGACCCAACCCATGGCCGGCCCCGGTGATCAGTACCCATCGGCCATCGAGTCGAGTCATGAAATGTCTCATGGTGTCGTCCTTCAGGATCAGAAGATCCCCGGTTGTTGCAGGCGGTCTATGTGCTGCGAATCAGCTTCCAGAGTGTTTTCCAGCCGGGTTGGTCGTAGAGGTTCAGCAGGGCCCAGGCGAGCGGTTCGGGGTCGGGGTGGCTGGGGAACCATGCCGGTCGCGGGAATGACGTCAGTGGACCATTCATCACCACCTGGTCGACACCATCGAGCAGGAACGTGTTGTGGACTCGGGCATTTCCGCTCTGGACGTCCAGGAGAGTGCTGTCGGGATGACCTCCCCATGGGGGACTGGCCAGGATGTAGTTGAGCCCGGCCCACTGGTTGATTCCAACCATGCCATAGCGAAGCGAGGCGACAAGTTCGTCCAGGCGTTCGCGGGCCTTCCGGCCCTTCTGGTGGCTGTCCGGGACCGTCATGCTGGCGCTGAGTGTTCCCCAGAGGGTGTTGTTGCAGAAATTGACCGCCCGGCGATTGAACTCCTCGGCGGTCGCTGCCGTCAGTCCCACCTCGGCTACGACACAGGTAAACGGTTCACGGTCAAAGAAGAGCGAATTGGATTGCGGGTCGATGTCCCGGACGAGTCGGGCTGCCAGTTGTGGGGATTTGGCAGGCAGGCCGGTGAAGTCGTGATATCGCTGGCGAGCACCGGGGTACCAGGGATCTCGCGGTGCAGACGTCTCGAGGATTGTCGAGACCCGTTTCAGAAACTCTTCTCGTTCATTCCATTCTCGCCAGGTCACCAGGACCCGGGTGGCCACGCAGTTGCAGCCCGCGTTGTTGATGACCGAGGACGCGATGTTCTCGGCCTGGTAATCGAGCTGTCTTCGGGAATAGTGTCCCGGCAGGACAATCCAGGGACTGACGTTTCCCAGTTCGGCCGAGATCGGTTTTTTCAGGAGCGGTTGATCCAGGCGTCGCCGTTGGTCGTGTTCGACACCAGGCGAGCCCCACACGATGCTGTCGTGTGTGTCGACACCACCGGTGATGTGGATTGCATCGACGGTGGGATGAACGATTGCCCGACGGCCCATCTCTGCATCACCGGTGATTATTCGCAGGCAGCCGAATTCAACCAGCGGCTCGAGCAGAGTTTCAAAGAGAGGCTGCAGGGGGCCGTGCAGGGGATGCAGTTTCAACAGCACGGATTCGCCGTGAGCGAAAATGTGATCGCAGGCATCGAGCACCGGCACGCTGGTGATATTGCCAGCTCCCAACACCAGCCTCACACGGGGCGGGAAGTTGTTGGCCGTTTGCTGGTAACAACGGGCAGTGTGGTCGGGAAGTGTGGCAGAAGTGATCCCGTGACGCATGCGGGCGTGTGCCCGAAACCCCATGAAGGCCAGGCGATCAAACAGGCCGCTGACCGGCGCCACAGGCACCAACAAACGTCCGTCGGCTCCATGACGGAGACGACCCGGCAGACGTGGACGTCCGAATTGTCCAATCTCCTGAAGCGTTCTCCTGAGCAGCCTCAGGTACCTGGCGGTAACCACTGGACCGGACAGGATTTCTTCGCTGCGGAGGTGTGGTGTTGGATTGGTTTGTTTGATCCGCGCCGAGATGTTGACCCAATCGCGAGATATTGGCATCACATTTTGGCGGATGCGGTCGACCAGCCGCAGGCGGCCCGAGATCGGGGTCATCGCCAGACGCTCGGATCCCGTGGCGAGTTGTTCGAGACAGGCGTCCAGTTGGTCACTGGCGGCAGTCAGTCGGGAGTTGGAGACTGCCGGTGCGATGACATCGGCGCTGGTCATCTGGGGCGACATCAGGGGGCTCTTGCTCTAGTCCGGTCAAGGTCGCGGTTGCGATCTTGTGAATTCTAGGCCGCTGTCGTGGCGGGGCAAACAAGCCGGCAGCGCAAGATGAGCAATAGCAATGGGTTGTGATGGATGGACGGGCCGGGACGGTTATACCGGCACGGCATCGGCTTCAGCCGCGGTTCTGGCGGCAATGTCCTCTCCCACGGTGGTGACGATTTGGTCAAGGGGGACGCGTCGAGCGTCGTCGTCGGTTCGCCACTTGAGCTCGACGACGCCATCGGCCAGACCCTTACCGCCCACGATGATCCGCAGTGGAATTCCGACGAGGTCCGCATCCTTGAATTTGAACCCGGGACGTGCCTTGCGGTCGTCCATCAGGACATCCACCCCATTGGAGCCGAGTTGTTCATAGATCGATTCGGCAGCGGCCATGACTTCCTCGTCTCCGATATTCAGGGGAATGACGAGCACCTGGTAGGGGGCGATCGAGAGTGGCCAGATGAGCCCATTGTCGTCGTAGGACGTTTCTGCGGTGGCGGCAACGATGCGGTTGATGCCGATTCCGTAACATCCCATCAGCATCGGGTGCTTGTCCTCGTTTTCATCGAGATATTCGGCCGAGAGTGCCGTGGAGTACTTGGTCCCGAGCTTGAAGACGTGACCGACCTCGATGCCGCGTGCGAGTTCCAGGGATCCGTCGCACCGCGGACATGGGTCGTCTGCGGTGGCCATCCTGAGGTCGTGGGAACTCTCCACCGAGTAGTCTCGGCCAATGTTGACTCCGCTGAGGTGCGCGTCGGCCTGGTTGGCTCCCGTCACCGCGTCGACGATCTCGACCACGTCGTGATCGGCCAGCAGGGGGCAGTCGAGTCCGACGGGGCCGGCGAAGCCGACCGGGGCACCTGTCACGTTTCGGATCGTCTCCGGGTCTGCCAGTTCGATCGATTGTCCATCGACGGCGCGACGGATCTTTGCCTCGTTGGCCTCGTGATCACCACGAACCAACACCGCGATGGGACTGTCGTCGACCGAATAGATGAGCGTTTTGATCATCTGGGATGGTTCACATCCGAGCATGCGGCTGACCTGTTCGATACTCCCGGCATCGGGAGTGTCGACGGTGGCCAGTGGAGACATCTGATCAGGAATGGTCACTGCTGGCGCCGGTCGTCCTGTTTCGGCTCGCTCGGTGTTGGCGGCGTAGTCGCAACTGTTGCAGTGTACGATTTCATCTTCGCCGCTGTCGGCAGGCACCATGAATTCGTGGGATGCGTCGCCGCCGATCGGACCGCTCTCGGCTTCCACGGGCCGGTAGTCCAGGCCACAGCGAGAGAAGATGCGTCGGTAGGCGTGGTACATCTGGTCGTAGGCATCGTTGAGCTGTTCCAGGTTGGTGCCGAAGCTGTAAGCATCCTTCATCTGGAATTCACTGGTCCGCATGACCCCGAAGCGAGGCCGTTCCTCATTGCGAAACTTGGTCTGGATCTGGAAGACGGTGATGGGCAGTTGCCGATAACTCTTGATTTGCCTGGCCATCAAGTCGGTGACCACCTCCTCGTGGGTTGGCCCGAGAACGACGCGGACTTCACGGTCACCGCGGATCATCGGGAACTTGACCAGGGCGTTGCCGTAGTCATCGATCCGGCCGGTTTGTTCCCACAGTTCTGCCGGACACAAGGCTGGCATGAACAGTTCGATCGCTCCGGCTTTCTCCATCTCCTCGCGGACGATGGCCTCGACCTTTCGGACTGCTCGCCAACCCAGCGGCAGGTAGGTGTAAGCGCCAGCCATGACCTGCCGGATCAATCCGGCCCGAAGCATCAACTGGTGACTGGGAATCTCGGCATCGGAAGGGACTTCCTTCATCGTCGGAATCAGTGTCTGGCTCCAGCGCACGCTTGATCTCCCGGACCCCGATGGGGTTGTACTGGTTTGGGCAATCCTTCGAGCAGTCGATCGGCCGTTCGAAGTCGGGATTCTAGCAGAGAGTCCGGAAGCGGGACACGGACGACAACCTGAAGTGGGCTGGCCTGTCGTTGGGTCAGGTCGCGGCCTAGAATCAGCGACGTTCCCCGGTGGGATGTCGAATCCTGTTCTCCGTCAATGCCCATGCCCCGTCAATACGTCGAACATCTTCGCAATGGCCAATCGATTGACGAGATTTACTTGTTGACCGAGAAGCAGCTCCGAGCCAATCGCAACGGTGATCTCTACCTGCTGGTTCACCTGAAGGATCGCACCGGGGTGGTTCACGGGTTGATGTGGAATATCACCGAGGAGATGGCAGCGGGATTCGATACGGGTGATTTCGTTCGGATCGAAGGCAAGGTGCAATTGTACCAGGGGGCGTTGCAGACGATCCTGACCCGGATTGACCTGGTCGATTCGTCGACGGTGACGCCCGGGGATTTCGAGGAGGATCGCAGCGAGGCGGCCGAACGACAACTGGTTCGGGTCAATGAGTTGTTACGGGATTTGCAGAATGACGATCTCCGCGAGTTGATGTCGTGTTTTCTGGACGACGAACAACTTGTGTCGTCATTTGCCAAGGGTGTGGCCGGAATCAAGATCCATCACGCTTTCCGCGGGGGGTTGCTCGAACACGTCGCCACGCTGCTGGAGGCGGGTGACCGCATCGCATCGCTGTATCCGTTCCTGAACCGCGACCTGTTGCTGGCCGGCGTGTTCCTGCACGATCTCGGCAAGGTTCGTGAGATTTCAGTTGATGGCACGTTTTCGTACACCGACGAGGGCCAGTTGCTGGGGCACATCGTGCTGATCCTGGAGGACCTGGAGGTGAAGGTCGCCGAGTGTGTCGAGCGAACAGGTCGAGAATTCGACGAGGACCTGCTGTTGCAACTCAAGCATCTGATCGTCAGCCATCACGGTTCGCTCGAAACAGGCAGCCCGCGGGTGCCGATGACACCCGAGGCGATCGCGTTGCACCACCTGGACAATCTCGACGCCCGGTTGAACGAGACGATGGACGTGATCAACAGTGACCCCAATCGGCAGTCGGTCTGGACGAGTTATGTTCCACGGCTGGGCCGAAAATTCTACAAGGGGCGGGATTCGGGTGACTCGTCCGGTGCTTCCATGAACAGCGGGGTTTAGTCGGCGGTGGGACGACGCGGTTCACGCGGATCGACGGAGTTCGAGGGGCCCGTGCAGCGGACCGCTCGCGGGGCTGGCTTTTTTCGTTTGCCGTCGCGGGACGACGGAGTGCCACCGACGGAGTTGTTCATCAAGGCCTCGGACATGCACGGGGCTTTCGACGGAGACACCGTTCGCGTCCGGATGACCGGACGTCGTCGCGGCGGTGGAAGTCGTTGCGGCGAGGTGGTCGCGGTTCTCGAGAGAGTGAAAACTCGGTTTGTCGGTCGTTATTTCGAACGTGATGGCCGTGGCCTGGTGCGGGTCGATCGGGGCCTGTTCGAGGAGCCGATCGAGGTGGGGGACCCAACGGCCCGGGGAGCCCGGCCGGGTGACCAGGTCGTACTCGAGATCCTGCATTTTCCCGATCGGAATCGGGTGGGCGAAGGGGTGGTTGTCGAGGTTCTCGGAGCTCGAGACCTTCCGGGAGTGGATCAACAGACTGTGATCCACGAGTACGGGTTGCCGGGAGAGTTTTCCGAGGAGGTGTTGCAGGAAGCCCGCGATGTTGCGGCGACATTCGACGATGAGGTGCTCGGTGATCGGCAGGATTTCACGGACCTGACGGTGGTCACGATTGATCCCGCCGATGCTCGCGATTTTGATGACGCGATCTCACTGGAACCCCTCGAGGACGGTGGCTGGCGGTTGGGGGTTCACATCGCTGACGTGTCTCATTTCGTGCGTCCCCGGGGAGCACTCGATCGAGAAGCCCGGTTACGGGGTACCAGCGTGTATCTGCCCGGCCAAGTGATTCCGATGCTGCCGGAGTTGCTTTCAAATGGATTGGCCAGCCTGCAGCAAAAACGGCTTCGGTATGTGCTCTCTGCGATGATCGAGTACACCGACGAGGGAATCGTGCGCCATGTCGAATTTGCCAAGGCGGCCATCCGCGTGGATCGGCGATTCAGTTACGAGGAGGTCAGTGGACTGTTGGCCGATCCCGACGGGTTTCCCGGTCGCGTGGCAGCACCAGTGCGAAGCCTGTTGGCTGACATGCACCGACTGAGTCGCCTGCTTCGCCGTCGCCGCTTCGACGCGGGCGCGTTGGAATTGCATCTGCCGGAAGTGCGGATTGAGTTGGATCGCCAGGGAGGGGTCGAATCGATCCGTGAGGCGGTTCACGACGAGAGTCACCAGGTGATCGAGGAATTCATGCTGGCGGCCAACACGGCCGTTGCCCGAGAACTCGCCGGTCGCGGGCTGGTGTTCCTGCGCCGTGTGCATCCCTCCCCCAGTCCAGCAAAGCTCAGGCAATTCGCCACGTTTGTCTCGGGTCTCGGTTTCCGGCTGGATCGGCCCCAGTCCAGGCCCGCCCTGCAGGCGCTGATCGATTCGGCTTCCGGTGGTCCCCTCAGCCATGCCGTCAATTACGCGTTGTTGAGAAGTTTCAAACAGGCGGAATACACCGGCCGCGAGGATGGACACTACGCATTGGCTGCTGAAGATTATTGTCACTTCACCAGCCCGATTCGTCGGTATCCCGACCTGGTGATTCATCGCATGATCACGGCGATCGCCGTCGGAAAACGGCCAAAGGGCTTGACCGATGCGAAGGCGACCAGGCTGGGACGATCGTGTTCGATGACCGAGCGTCGAGCCGAGCAGGCCGAGCGGGCATTGATCCAGTTGAAGTTGTTGCATTACCTGGACAACCGGCGGGGCGAGACGATTGATGCGGTCGTGGTCGGAGTAGAAAAATTCGGTGTCATTTGCCGGGGAGTGGGAATCCCGGTGGAGTCCCTGGTTCACGTGAGCGAACTGGCTGCGAACGATTTCTTTGATTTTGACCGCGGCGAACTGACGCTGACGGGGCGTCGGACCGGGCGGAGCTTTCGGCTGGGTGATGCGGTACGGGTCAAGATTGTTGCCGTGGATCTGGATGATCGCAGCATTCGTTTCGCGATGGACGCCCGCAGTGGCACGATACGACGCCGGGAAGGGGGGGGCACTTCAGGCAACCGGTCGTCGCGAACTCCGGGTGCAGGTGGCCGCAGTCGGCCGCGGGGCACAGGGAAACGGGGGGGCCGCCGAGGTGGTCGTGGGCGGCGACGTCGGCGGTGACGCTTGACATCAGCGGTCCCGAGGTTCAACGTGCGTCGAAATGGCCTCGGCCGAGTTGGATTGACGTGGAAAACGAGCGAGAGAATCTATGACAGAAACGTTGTTGAAAACACCGTTTCATGCTTGGCACCAGGCTCATGGCGGTCGACTTGTCGACTTTGCCGGCTGGGAAATGCCGGTGCAGTACACTTCGATCACCGAGGAACATACGGCGGTCCGCACTTCCATCGGCCTGTTTGATATCGCACACATGGGCCGCCTGGCATTTTCCGGCCCCGACGCCTGCCGATTGATTGACAGCCTGGTGACCAATGACATCGAGTCGTTGGAGGTGGGCCGCGTGTGTTACGCGCTGGTCTGCCGTGATGATGGTGGCATCCTCGACGATGTCCTGGTGTACAGGTTCCCAGATGATTACCTGCTTGTCGTCAACGCCTCGAACCGATTGAAGATCGTTGACTGGATCGAGAGCCACCGTGCTGGTTTTGACGCCGAGATGGTGGACCGGACCGTGGAGTGGGCGATGGTTGCGGTTCAGGGGCCCGGTGCAGTCGATGTGGTCGCGGCCGTGACCGACATCGATGTGACCACGATGGGCTATTACCGCTGTGAATTGGGAACCGTATTGGGGCACCCGGCTCGTGTCAGTCGCACCGGGTACACCGGCGAGGATGGATTCGAGTTGATCGTGCCGGCGGAGGCCGGGGCGGTCCTGTGGGAGAGCATCCTGGCGGGCGGCGAATCGGTGGCCTGCGGCCTGGGCTGTCGTGATACGCTGCGGCTGGAAGCCGCGATGCCGTTGTATGGTCATGAACTGAATGAGCTCACCGATCCCTACACCGCCGGGCTCGGGTTTGCGGTGAAGCCGGAGGCTGCTGATTTTTTCGGCCGCGAGGCGGTGGTGCTGGCACGGGACCGGAGCGACCGGAAGAAACGGGTCGGGCTGAGGTTGAACGGACGGAGGATTGCCCGCGAGGGGGCCCTGGTTGTCAGTGGCGAGTCGACCGTCGGCGAGGTCACCAGTGGGACGTTTTCTCCAACACTCGAGATGGCGATCGCGATGGCCTACGTTGAGCCGGGAGTGTCCGAAGTGGGCACGACTCTGGAGGTCGACGTTCGCGGCAAACGGGTGGAGGCGGAGGTCGTCAAGTTGCCATTTTATCGTCGAACGAAGTGATCGGCCGGGTCGTTCGATTCACGGTGAACTCACTTTGTGGGGCGATAAGCCGCCTTGCCGGGGATTCGCGTACGGATGCTCAACAGGTAGGGGCCACAGGTGACGTAGAGTGACCGGAGATCCTTGCCGCCGAAGGCACAATTGGTGATCGTGTCGACGGGGGTCTCGACGAAATCCAGCAGTTGCCCCCGGGGTGAGACGACATGGATTCCCGGGCGGGTGTCGAGTGTCTCGCTGGTCTTGCGAGTCTTGTGCAGTCCCGCGGCGATGTAGAGATTGCCCTCGGCATCGATGCACATGCCGTCACCGCTGCGTCCTGGTGAGAAGTTGATCAGGGTCCGTGGCTTGGTCCAACAGGTGTCACTGTCGAGTTGGTAGGCGTAGATCAAGCGATGGTGTCCGGCGTCAGGGTGAGCTTCGATCAGGTAGAGCACCTTGTCGTCGGGAGAGGACACGATGCCGTTGGGCATGTGGATGGTTTTCCACTCGAGCACCCGGTGCAGGATCCGGCCACCGGGTTGCTTGGTGCCCAGGTCGAGTTGGTAGACGGCGTTGGGGTTGCCCTTTGTCGGATCGGGAGTCCCTGGGCGAGAGGTGAAAAACAGGGTGCCGGATTTCAGCAATGCCAGGTCATTGGGTGCCGCGAGCGGGAAGTTCTCGTACTCGTCGGCCAGCACGGTCATCTTGCCGGTGCCGAGATCGGTCCGGGTGACACGTCCTGCCCCACCCTCGCAAGCGAGCAAACGGCCGTCCGGATCAAACAGCAGGCCGTTGGCCTTGTTGCTGCGAGTACGAAACACGGACAGTTTTTTTCGGACCGGGTCCCATCGCAGGATTTTCTCTGCTGGAACGTTGGTGAAGTAGACCAGGCCGCGGGCGTCGACCGCGGGGCCCTCGGTGAAAATCTTCTTGTCCTTGATCTTGGTTTCGATCACCACGTCACCCAGAAGGCCGCGGCGGCCGAGTTTGGCGTAACGCTCCGAAATGCCGGCGGCCCGGGTGGATGTGCCCGGCAAACCGGCGACGGTGGCAGCGGCCAGGAACGAACGACGGGTGAGTTGGTGAGGTGAGTGGAGCATGTTGGACCAGTCGTTTTTGGAGAGGTGCCATGAGGCCGAATTCGTGGTCGACATCGTAGCGCGGCGATTCGCGGGACGTCAACGGTGTCGAATGCCGATAGGAGAACAGGAGCGGATTTTTCGTAACTCAGCAGGTCTGGTCTGATGGCGAAACGTGAATACAGCAAGTTTCAGCAGGGTGTGATCCGGCGGTACTACGAGAATCGTGAGCAGATCGACGAGGGGAAACTCAGTGAACTCGTCACGAGCTTGTACCTGGCCGAGTCCAAGGCCGCCAAGGACAAGCTCTGGGAGAGGACCGAGGCACTGCTTGAAAGACTGGAGGTCGTTCCCAGCCGGATCAAGCACGTGATGGCATCGCGGGATGCGTCGGTGCTGGCCGAGTTGGTCGCCGATCTGCAAAAGGGGATTGGACGCAAGCCGTCAGGCTGAAACCTCGACGCTCTTGTCCGGAGGCAGCACGGGGATTTGAAGATCGGTGTCGGTCACGGGAGAACGGGCGTTGCGGACGGACACCGGCGAGGTGACCGATGGTTCGGGGGCGGATTCGACGATGGGGCTGGTCGATCCGATTCTCTCGTCGTCCACCAGGTGACGTGACCGAATCAGGTAGACCGTGCCGAACGTGACGGTCAACGTGACCGAGAACGCGTACATGGCATTGAATCCCCACGCGTCAATAATCCATCCCATCAGTGGAGAGAAGATCGCCACACCCAGTTCACACATGCCCAGGGCAATCGTGGTGCCTGTGCCACGGAACCGGACAGGGAAGCTGCCAGAACCCAGGGATGTGACCGCAGGGAACAGCAGGCCGTGACCGAGCCCACAGAACACGGCGGGGACGACCAATTGCCATTCGCTCCAGACGGTCATCAGCAACAGGTGACCGACGGCGTGTCCGCCCAGCCCCAGGCCGATCATCCGTCGCCGTCCCACGGTGCGGCTCCACTGCCGTGTGCCGATACGGCAGGCCAGGGCCGCAAGACTGTATCCCACGAAAAAAGAACCGATGTTGGCGATGCCACGCTGAGTGGCCATTCGTGTCAGGAAGACGCTGGTCACCACGAGTCCGGCGCCCATCACCAAGGCGACCAGCATCACCGATCCGGGCCAGTATTGGCGGATCAACTGGTGGATGGGCGGGGCCAGCGGGGGAGTCTCGGGGCGGTTGTGGTCACTGGTGATCACCAGCACCAGGGCCAGGTAGATACTGCCAAGTGCCAGGGCCGCAGAGAACAGAACAGTGAAACGAACGCTTCCGTCGGGCAACGTCGCGAAAACCAGGTCACCCAGCAGGGAACCGGCGATCATGCCGAGGAAGCCGCTGGTGCCGAGACTGCCGATGGCTTCGGTTCTTCTCGCGGCCGGTACCAGGTTCTGGATATTGACCATCGAACAGGTGAACATACCGGCAATGCCAATCGAGAAGGCGATGCGGGCCGTGTAGAGGATCCATGAGATGGTCTCGGTGAGGATCAGCAGTCCGCAGGCGGTGAGAAACAGCAGGGTGCTGACGAGCCACAGCCGCCTGGTGCCACACGCGTCGATGTCCTGGCCGAGTCGGAAACGTACAGCGACCGATGCGAGGACGCCCAGGGCAATCACCGTTCCGGTCAGTTGTTCGGTTCCACCCAGAAACGTGACGAATTCGGCAAAGCGAAACGTCAGCGCGTTGGCCAGCACCAGCACGGTGTTGGCGGCAAAGGTCAACCAGAACAACCGGTTGTAAACCGGTGAGGGGGTGGAGCAGGTGGGCGTGGTCACGCGAGAAGTCGGATTTTGAGAATCCGGGTGCGGTGGGTCAGGTTGGAGGAACCGGCGATTCTAGGCGTTGCCGGGCCAATTGACCAGTTGTGTTAAATGTGGCCTAGCCGCCAAACGCACCGTACCGACGAACTCCACGTGCGAACGTGATCCGGTTCAGTACCAACAGGCCGACGATCCAGGCTGTCTCGATCAGCAACATCCGTTCGAGTCCTGCCCCCAGTGCGTATCCCGGCTTGCCCAGCGCGATGGCTGCCGGCACATAGGCCAGGAACCGGAACGGCAGGAATTCGACCCACTGTCCCACGTCGCCGAGCCAGTCGAGTGGGATCATGTGGCCGGAAAGAAAGTAATTGAGCATGTTGAAGATGAATAGCAGTGAACTGACTTCCAGGAACCAGAATGAAATCAATCCGATCAGGCTTTCGATCAGGAAGCCGATCAAGAAACCCATCAGCAATGACAGGACCAGGGCCACCAGGGTTGCGGCATCGAGCCCGATGGGGAAGTAGTCGCGGCAGAGATAGAAGACGAGGGCAAAAGGGCCGGCGGCGATGACGTAGTAGACCAGCTTGTGCGCGATTCGGTGCCAGAAGAGGTACCCGAGCATGTCGATGGGTTGGGTGAGGTACTTCTTGACGGTGCCATCCCGGACATCGCGGGCGATTCCGCCGGCGAGTCCTGGCATGCTCGAGAACGCCCTCGCGAGCATTACCAGCAGGTAGTAGGCGATCATCTGGTGGTAGGTGTAGCTGTTGAGCGTGGTGGCTCCGTCGGAGGTGTCTTTGGTCGCGGCTCCCGCGTAAATGGCTCCCCAGAGAAAGATCTGGGTGACAATCGGCAGGAATCTCACAAGCGTCGCGAACGCAAAGTCGGCGCGGTAGACGAATCTCTCTTCGAGACACGTCTTGAGAATCACCCAGTTGGTTCTGGCTTGGGCCAGCATGTCTGTTTGCAGTGGGAGGAGAGGAGTGGTGATCAGGAGGCGGTGGGGGGGGCTGCCGAGTCAGCGAAGAGTTCGGCCATGGCTTCTTCCAGGGGACGGTCTTCGACACTGATGTCCTCGACGGCAAATTGTTCCAAGAGTGTCGAGAGCGTCCTGGGGACGTCGGAACGTGGGATCCGCAATTTGGCACGAGGTGGTTGTCTTTCGAAGACTTCGCCGAAGTTCTCGAGTCCCTCGGGAAGCTCGGTTCCGGCGAATTGGACCTCGATCACCTTGTGCTGGCTGAAACGGTCGACGATCTCTTCGAGTGGTCCATCATGCTTGATCTGTCCCTGGTTGATGATAATCGCTCGTTGGCACAGCGCCTCGACATCCTTCATGTAGTGGCTGGTCAGCAGGACGGTGATCTGGCGTTCTTTCTGGTAGTACTTGAGGAACTGCTGGACTTTGCGTTGGGAGATGACATCCAGTCCTATGGTGGGTTCGTCCAGCAACAGCAGGTCGGGGCTGTGGAGCAGCGCCGCGATCAATTCCATCCGCATCCGTTCGCCCAGAGACAATTCCCGGACGGGCTGTCCGACCAGGCCACGGACTTCGAGCAACTCTGTCAGTTCGTCGATCCTGCGTTCGAACTCGTCGGTTTCAATCCGGTAGATCTCCTTGTGCAACCGGAATGATTCCTGCGCGGGCAGGTCCCACCAGAGTTGGTTCTTCTGTCCCATCACGAGCGAGAATCGTCGGCGGTAGGTGTTCTCGCGTTTCCAGGGCACGTGGCCGAGGACGTTCGCCTCACCACCGGTGGGGAAGATGAGACCGCTGAGCAGTTTCAGGGTGGTGGTTTTGCCGGCCCCGTTGGGGCCCAGGAAGGCGACCATTTCGCCCCGCTCCACCGTGAAGTCAATTCCGTCCACCGCGTGGACGGACTCGTATTCACGGTGAAACAACCCGCGGATAGAGGCGAGCAGGCCTTCGCGTTTTCGGAAGACCCGGTAGATCTTCGACAGATTGCGGACGTCGATCGCGGGCATGCCGTGTGCGAGAGGGACTTCGTGTTGGTCCAGCTAATTATTTTCGGACAAGCTTGGCCTGCTTGAGTTGCTGGATGTAGTCCAGCGTGATGTGCAGAACCTCGTTGTTGTAATGATCGTCCCGGAAGACTGGAGGATTCTTGGGCTGGTTCTTGTCGTCCTTGTCCGCCTTGTCGTCTTGCTTGTTCTCTTCGATTTCCTTCCGGACCACCGACTCGTTGAGCGAGACAGTCTTGCGTTTTTTGCGTTCCAGGAACTTCTTGATCGCCGTGCGATCCTTGCTGAATTCGGCGTCAGCGTCGGTTCGTTTCTTGCTCGAGACAGCCAGGGCCGAGACAATCTTTGGGTTCACCAGTGACACGGCGTCGTAGTTTGCGGCCGGGATCTTGTCGAAGGGCAGGTGGTTGTCAAGGGCATTCTCCCCGATGTCCATGTGGTTGATGACCGAGGGCAGAACGATGTCGGATGGAATTCCTCGTTCCTGGCTGCTGTCGCCGTTGACCCGATAAAACTGCTGGATGGTCAATTTCAGTGCCCCGGGAGGCTTGCGGTCGAAGAAATTCAACGGCGAGGAAGTCCTCACGGCCATCACATTCTGAACGGTGCCTTTACCGTGCGTGGTCTGGTCGCCGACGAGCAGGCCACGACGGTAGTCGGTAATGGCCCCGGCAAAAATCTCCGAAGCCGATGCCGACATGCGGCTGGTCATCACGACCAATGGGCCTTTCCATGCGATGCCAGAATCGGGATCGACATGGGGGGTGATGGTGCCGTCGAGTTCCTTCACCCGAACGATTGGCCCATCCTCGATGAAGAGGCCCGAGACTTCGACGGAGTCTTTCAGAGCGCCACCACCGTTGGTCCGGAGGTCAATGATCACTGCGTCGACATTGCCGTCGTCATTGAACTTGTCAAGCGCCTTGCGGACATCTCGAGCGGCACTGCGGAAGTCGGCCACCCCGCGACGTTCGGCCTCGAAATCGCGGTAGAATGACGGCATGTTGATCACGCCGATCCGGCCACTGGTCCCCTTGATTCGTGTGCTGGCGTCGATGATGGTTGAAGTGACCTGGGATTGCTTCAGTTCGATTACCTGGCGGGTCAACTCGTAAATCTTGGTCTCGCCGGTCTTGGCTGTTTTGACCCGCAGTCGCACCTTGGTGTCTTTCTTGCCACGGATCAGCCGGACGACGCGGCTGAGTTTCATTTCGACGATGTCTTCGATCTCGCCTTCCTGTTGGCCGACTCCGATGATCTTGTCACCCAATTCCAGGCGACCGTCCTTGTCGGCGGCACCACCCGGGACGATCTGTCTTACGACGGTGAAGCCGTCCTCGCTGCTGAGCGCCGCTCCAATTCCCTGGAGCCTCAATCTCATGCTGATGTCGAAATCTTCTCGGGTCTGCGGCGACATGTAGCTGGAGTGCGGGTCGAAACTGTGGGTCATCGCCGAGAGATATCGCTGCAACACCTCGGAGCGATCGGTCTGTTCGGCAAATCGCTTGATGTTTGTGTACCGCTTGGCGAGTTGCTGGCGAGCCTCGGGCAACTTGGTGTCATCGAGTTTCTTGGCGAGGAGTTCGGCCTTGATCCGTTTCCGCCACCGCTCGTTGAGTTGCTGACCTGACGTGCACCACTCGAGGTGATCCGGGTTGGCGATTCGGGATTCATCGGTGGTGAAATCGTGTTCGACCTGGATGTAATCCTGCGCGATCTTGACCTGTCGCCGAACTCGTTCGAGATAGGCCTGGTGAACCAGGTAGGCGAACTTGACGTCCCCCCGCACCAGCTGGTCGTCGAGTTTGGTCTCGAGTTTCTTGAAAGCTTCGATGTCGCTCTGGATGAAGTACAGCTTCAACGGATCGACCGAGTCGATGTAACGTTGAAGGGTTTTCTTCGAAATGCTGTCGTCGATTTTCTTTTGGCTGATGTGAAATCGGTGGACCAACTGGCAGACCATCTGGGCAGCCTTCTGGTCATCGGGGTTTTGTTCGAACTGCTGGGCGCAGATCGTCCCGCCGGCCAGCAACAACAGGCCCAGGAAACACATCGAGGCCACTCGCCAGGTTGACTTGAACATCCTGTTTTCCAGTCGTTTCAGGTGCGAGGATTACAAGCGGCCACTCGCCAGGGCGGGTGCCGCCGGAGTTGGGACAGCAACCGGGCAGACTCGCCCGCCGGGCCACGTTCTCCTCGCGGATGGTATCGCATCCCAATCAACCGAACAAGGCGTACGATCCGACTCGGCGCGATTGCCGGAGACAATATCAACGGGCGGCCGCGCGAGGGGCTTGTGGTTGGATTTCCAGTTTCGAGACGATGTCACGGTCTCGTTGCCTCCAGGTCTTGAGTTGCTGGCTTTCGACGGCGAAGACCAGGGAAAGTTGGCGTCCCGAGGGATGTGTGCACAGGTAATAGAACCAGTGCATCGCGAGACCGTGGTCGATTCCGGTGGCGGTGATTCGCCAGCCGCGTCCTTGAGAGCGAGAGTCACCGGGCCGCAACGGCTCGACTGAAACGAGTTCTCGGAACCGGGGGCCCAGTGCCCCCTTGACATCTCTCAGAAACTCCTCGCGGCCGGTCATCTTTCCGGGCACGACGCTGGGCGCCTTGGAGAGGTTGCATTGTGCCACGAGTCGGCCATTTTCGAGTCGTCTCAGGATCGCGACGTCGGGAGTCTGGTGAAAGATGTGCCAATTGCGATCGTGCAGCAGGCGGCCGTGACCGGGCGTTTCGAGTGACAATTGCAGTTGGGCGGCCAGCGGTCGCCGTGGACACTTCTTCACGACATCCGGCGGCAGCTTGATGTTGTCGGTGACCGGTTGACGTTCGATCGTGACCTCCGCGACAACTTCCAGTCCCGGGCTGACCGGCCCCGCCTGGCGGTGTTCTTCGATCGTGATCCGGGCCTGCTTGAGGAACCCGCGGCGATGGTCAAAGACCAGTGTCGCGTGAAACGTCACTTTCGACGAGGCCCCACCGGCGGCTCCATCCGCGGTGCCTTCCACGATGGCTTCGGCAGTCGTGTCGGTCACCCTGGCCAATCGCCCCTTGAGCGTTCCACGGGTGACCGCATCGAGGCCGGTGACCAGCGGCAGTGTCCAGCTTCCGGGGGTCCAGGTGTGGTCGTGAGGCACCTGGCCCAGTGGCAGAATGGCAATCAATGAGAGCGGGTCGGCTGGAAGCGACAGCAGTTCGACTTCGTCACCAGTCAGGGGTCCATCGAGCGAATAGTGTCGAAGTCCTGATGGAGTGCCCTCGGTCACGATTGTCCGCCGTGAAGCACTCAACGACGACTCGGTGGTTCTTCTGTCCACGCTGACAGCCGAGTCGGCCGACACGAATTGCCTGACTGCTCGTAGAGAATCATGGAACTCCCCCACCGGGGCCAGGCGACGGGATTGCCAGGAGAGCCGAGCGGTGGCCTGCAGTGGCAGTGGCACGACACGATCAACCCCGACTGGCGCCAGCACGCGGCCTCGAACATTGAGTCTGGCGGTCACCCCGAGCAATCGCTCGGCCCGGGGGTCCTCGACCAGCCGGATCGTTGGTTTCTCGGTCTTGGCCACCGCTGGCCCGGTGTCCTGGGCTGAAACCGGCGCAGGCGTCGAGGCGATGAGTCCCAGGAATACCGTTGCGAGGACGGTGTCCGGGTTGGCCGGAAGAGACTTGGTTCTCAGGCGTGGCATTTTCGATCCCTCCCTGGATCGTACGTGTGCAACCACGGGATGTGTCTTAGTCGTCGATAGCCGATGCTGGTGTCGAGGCGATTGCGCGGGCTGCCTGGACCAGGCCATCGATGTCCAGTCCGTGTGAGGCCAGCAGGTCCTTGCGGTCTCCGAGTTCGACAAAGGCATCGGGCAGGCCGCACCGGTGGAGGCGGCGAGTGTCGAGCCCGATG
>MDTE01094370.1_pt1 | contig 22468 bp, 9 predicted proteins | sample 811231 | NCBI WGS metagenome assembly MDTE01 (sample SAMN05326651, study PRJNA326480) | marine metagenome | isolation source: seawater | place: Indian Ocean: Red Sea | collected 2010 | reverse complement strand
CTTTAGCTAGGCTTTGTTATCATTATTATCACAATCATACACATCACATAAGAATATTTGAGGTACAGTACAGTATTACGTATTACGTATTAGTATTAGTATTGCTTCTACCTACTCTATTAGGTAGCGAAGTTCATTCAAATATAAGATCTATTGATATCTTGTCTGGAGATACTCTTAAGTTAACATCTGCTCAGTTCCAAAGATTATTAGATGCAGAGGCACCTTCAAAAGCAAATGGTGTTTTATTTGCAGGAAAGATCAAGCTAGATACAACTTTATCTGGAACATACGCTGAAGTTTATTCACAAATTACTGATTATCGTATTGCGCTAGAAGAAGGTTTCGCAGCTTCCGAATATTCTTCTACTGTCTCTAATAATATTACCGTTGCACAAGCAGAAACCCTAAGAGTCGCTGGTTTGACTATGTCAAGTCAAACTTACACAATTGAAGATTCTCTAACATTAACCAAAGCTCAAGCAGATAGTGATACTGGAGGGGTACTAGCAAATGCTGCAGAGGTAATAATCAACAGTGGTGTTATCTTAGATACTGGCACACTACATTCTGATTTAAATACTGTTGCAGGCGTAGCTGGAGGAAAAATTACAGCTACCATACAAGGTACAGGTACCAGCTTGGCTGATGCTGGATTAAATAATCTTGGAACTTCTGACCAAGTAACATTCCGTATAGATACTTCTGCAACTCCTGCTGAAGTTCATACTCTTTCCGATAGAACTGGAAATTCATATAAAATTGACTTTTCAACTAACAATGCAAATCTTACAGGTGCTTATACTGACTTCATAAGCGCTGGTAATGCCTCTAACACTACCGATTTTGATGAAGTTCTCGCTCATACCGACAATGTACCAATTACTTTAAGTGGAGTAACTTTAAATGACTCTTCAGTTCAAAATCCAGATTTAAATAGGCTATTTGCACAGGCTCAAGGAGCGGTTACTGTAACTATTACCGATAACACTGAATCAGTACTTGGAGATACATTAACTATCTCCGCCGACGACAAAGTAAGTATTGACTTCGGAACTAAAACTGCCACAGATTCAATAATTTCCGCAATCAATGCCCTTGCTCAGCAAGGTGGATTATTAAGTATTACAGGTACCCTAAATGGTGTAACTGCAAGTATGGTTGGTGACCTTCATGCGGATCTAGATAGCGGTAATTCAACAATTAACTTTAATATGGCAACTGATGCCACTGGACTTCTAAGTGTTTCAGCTGCTCATGGCCTCCTTTCTCATACTGATACTAGTAACGCAACCGTTAATTTTGGAGGAGGAATTTCAGATGCATTATCTGCTTATGCTGAGTCCGGGGATACAAAATCTACTATTGACGCAATAGTTACTGAAGATACTGATGTTGCTATCACAGTAACAGGAACCCTTGGGTCTAGCTCTCAAGATATTACTGATTTAAATGCCATTGCATCAAAATTCCAAGAGACTGGTTTAACCGCAACAATAAGCGCTACTGTTTCAACTGCAAAAGCTAATTTATATAATTCAGTCACTTCCCAAGCCATATTAGGTACTGACACAACTGATACTATTGCCATTTCAGTTTCCGATGCTTTGTCACCAAGTGAGTGGGCTGCTATAAAAGCAAAAACTGGTTCAACAGTCACAGCTAGTGCTGGATTCTCTGGAGCATTAAGTGAATTTGCGACTGACTCAAATACTACTTCTAATTGGAATAATGCTGTAGGAGCTCCAAATGCATCTGCCGCCGTTACGGTTACAGGAACCTTAGGTTCTGGTGATATTGCTAATTTGAATGCACTTGCATCAGACGCTGATCATTCTGGAGCTATAACAGCCTCTGTAAGTGCTGAATTGTCTCAATATGGTGTGGGAACTTTGGCCATTACAAGCTCTGACTCAGTTGCCGTAGAAGTTACAGATGCTTTAACTAATGCTAATCTTGCGGATCTTAAAACTCTTAAAGGTAAAACTTCTGGAAAAGTTACAGCAAGCATTACTGATACTGCCGATAATTTATCAGGCTTGAATACAGGTTCTGGTGATGAAATTACAATGTCTGTATCTGGAACATCTGATATTGCGGATAGTATTGCCATAACGGGTAAAACTGATGCGATAAGTAGAATAACAATTGCAAAGATTTCAGATACTCAAGGAAATATCTCAGGAAATGATGTTGCCTCATCAGCATCATTAACTGCCTTAAAAACCCAATTAGGTGTAAGTACTACAGCTGATGCATTAAATGGAATATATGCCCGTGTAACATCCGGAACAGTCGAATTATCAGGTGGTGCTATTACCGTTGATAATGCTATTCCAATATCAACATTTACGGTCGGTTCTTCTGGTTCAATAACTTATTCAATATCTGACACAGCCTCCGGAGCCGGAAGTAGTGGATTAGCAACAGCTTCTTCAGCTGTAAATACAGCAATAGCAAATGCTACCTCTGTTACTGCAACAGGTACCATGACAGTCGATGAGGCTGTTGAAATGTTGGGTGGAGTTACTGACTCCGTAGCAAATTCAAAATTTGCTTATTCAATTGATGATACTTTTACAGCTGTTACTGAAGCTGAACAAGCGGCTTCAGGGACTGCCAAGAAAATAGCCCATACGAGAGCTGATGCAGTAACACTTACCCCTGCAACTGTAGCTAACCTCATCGGAAGTGTATCCGCTTTAACTTCAGGATCCCATACCTACACAGTTCAAGATAGTCTTGAAAATCTTTCGAAAACTACTGTTCAAACTCCAAATATAGATTCATTATTAGCGAAGGCATCTTCTATTAAAATTGCAGATTCTGATGGAAACCTTGTAACTGTTGATGCAGATGTTTCAGGAAATAGAGATAAGTTCAGGCAAATCGTCGCTTATGCAGTTGATACTTCTACTGATCCTGACACAATTGTACCAATTACAGCATCAATAACTGGCCAAGGAGCTAGCCTATTAGATGGAACAAACGGTATTAATTCAACCGCTGCTAGAGGTGATGTAATAACTTTGAATGTAGAGGCTCCTTCAAGTGGAACAGGTTACAATGTCTCTGATGTCGCTAGTTTAAAGGGTTTAACTTCGTCTTCAACCATAACTCTAAACGGAGGAATTGAAGATACATTAGACAACTTAATGACTAATGACACAACTCGTTCTGCCAACTACATAACTGCACTTAATGCTACCGTTGATGCGCCTCTAAAACTCACAACATATCAACTCACAGCAACAACTGATGTTACTAAGCTAAATAATTTATTTGGCTTCTCTGAAGGAGTAGTTACAGGAACTATTACAGATACTTCAGGTACTGGTAGTCAATATCTTTTAAGTGGTGGAGTTACTACATTAAATCCTGGTGCTACAGATCAGATCTCAATTGATCTTGGAACATTTACGCTAGATAATACAACTGGCGCAGAACTTAATCTTCTAACTGCTAAATCAGGAGTAATTAACTATATAGGTACAATTACACTTAATAATACTAGAGCTAAAACTTACATCATCGATGACAGTAATTTAACGGCGTCGAAAAATAGTATTGATTATGTATTAAGTGATGCAATAACGGTTGCCAATGGTGAAGACTTGATGGCAAAGCTCTCTGGAGTTGGTAGCGCTGATTATTCCAATGGAATAGAAGATGTTATTAGTGCTTTTGCTACTACTTCGGATCTAACCTCTGACTTTAAGGTGATAATTGGTGCTACAAGTAATTCTTTCGCCGATGCTAATGCACCTGTAAGTATTTCTACAGCCCTATCTACTGCTGATCATGTTACTGCTTTAAATCACATAACAGGTTCTTCAGATCACACCGGAACTGTGACTGCCTCTATTACAGCTGCTGAAGCAATTTTGGATGATATTACTGGTACAAATAATATTCTTTCAATTACTGCTACTGATGATTTAAGTATTCTTGAATACCAGGGAATCAAGGCTACTACTACTCAAGCAATTCAGTTCTCGGCTACTGGTTCAATATCAGATTCAATAAGTACTCTATATAGTGCTTCCAATCCCGAAAACAGACATGCTTCATTACATGAAGCGATAAGTGGCGATAAGGATATGAATATTGTTGTTAATGATAGTGCTATTACAAGTAATTGGGGCCATGTTAACGCGATTGCAGGTGGAGAATACACTGGAACCATAACTGCTACCTTAAAAGGTACTGCTTCTCAGTTAACCAATTCAGATAATGCAAGCGGATGGTCTAACTTTTCAGATACTAAATCAGATATTACCTTCGAAATTACTTCGGGAAATGTTTCAGCCGCTCAACTCGCTATCTTGGCTGGAGATACACAACTTACAAATATTTCCACCACCGATGGAGGAGGGCTATTTATCTCTGACTCTATTGATAATTTAATTACTGATAATGGAACAACTGCTTCTAATTCAGCTGATTTCGCTACAGCATTAAGTCATACAGATGGTGAGAATATCAGTCTTAACGCAGCTATAACTGTTGCTGCAGGAGCTAGTGGAACACAAGATATTAGACAGTTAAATAAATTAATTTCTTCTGCAGAGGGAGGAGTAACTGCTGAAATTACAGACGATAGTTCCAACTTGCTTCTCACACATGGAGTTGGTGATGGCTTACGCCTAACAGGTACAGGAAGTAACGACTCTATTACTGTTAACTTAGGAACTGTCGCAGCTACTGCAAGTCTCCTTACTGAATTAGATACACTTGCTGGACAAGCTGGTGTTTCCTCTCTTACTGCAAATGTCACAGGTGTGACAGATGCTTTAATTACTCATTTAGATAGTTTATCAAATCTCACAACTGCATCAAAATTTGATATTGCCTACACAACAAGTGGTGGAATAATCTCCTTTGATCAGGCAGTAATTTTGGCAGGTAAAACAGGCAAAACAGGTGGCGCTGCTATCGATTTTGCTGATGGAGTAACAACTACAGCATCTAAGTTAGTTACAGGTTCAGGAGCTAGCGCAGGTTTAACTGCAATTGTTGGTGCAGATTCAAATGTGAATGTGACTATATCAAACGCTATAGATGACGCTTCAGATGTCTTAGCTCTAAATATTGTTGATTCAAATTCAACAGGAACTACAGGTCAGGTAACAGCATCATCAAATGCGAGCTTAACCGCAGCAGTTGCAAAAACCATAACAGCAAGTGATGTAAAGATGGACGTTGTTATCAGTGATAATGGAGCATTTACACTTGCAGAGTTCAGTGACTTAGATGATAACGTCCATGCAGATAACACTATTACCCTAAGTACTAACAACGCAACAATTACTGATTCTATTAGCGAAATCAGCAGCAAGGATACTGTACTACAAGCTGCGGTTGCTCATGATGGAAGTGTAAAAGTAGTTGTTAATAGTGGAACAATCACATCTGCTGATGATTTAACAAAATTAAATGTAGCAGCTGGAAGAGTTGGTGCTGGAGGTATTACTGCTTCAGTAAGCGGAACAGCAGCCACATTTACAGATGGAGGAGGCTATGCAAATCTCTCAACTCATGATTCGATAAGTTTTGATATTTCAAGTGGTAATGCAACCATTGCTCAACTTACTACTTTAGCTTCTGACACTGATCAAGAAATTGATATTACTGGAAGCGGTGTTATATCCAATACTATGGATGAATTGACATCAGACAACGGTACTGTTGCTGCAGCGCAAGCCGCCTTTACAACTGCTTTAGCTAATACCAGCAGTGAAAAAATTACCTTAAGCTCAGCAGTTACTATTGCAAACATAGCTGATATTAGACAGTTAAATAAAATCTTAGAATTAGCAGAGGGTGCTGTAACAATGAGCATCACTGATGCTAATTCAAACTTGTTACTTGACGAAGCTGGAAGTGGTTTGCGATTGACAGGAGCTGCAGATGGTGATGCTGTAACTATCAATTTGGGATCAGTTGCTGCAAGTAATGCATTTTTAGAAGAAATTGATACACTTGCTGCTCAAGCTGGAGTAACCGAAATTACTGCATCTGTTACTGGTATTACTGATGCCTTTATTACAAAGTTATCTAGCCTTACAAATATTTCCAATACATCTAAGTTCCAGATAACTTACACCACAACAGGCGCTGCAATCAGTCTTTCACAGGCCGCTGCACTTGCAGGTAAAACAGGCAAAACCGGTGGTGCTGCAATTGATTTTGCCGGTGGCATAAGCGGAGCATCAAGTGCTTTTGTAAGTGGATCAGATACATCTACTGCTTATACTGCCGTTTTGGCAAAAGATTCTAATGTAAATGTTGAACTCTCAGATACGATTGAAGATGCTACTGATATTGCAGCTTTAAATATCGTTGACAATGGTGGTGGTTCTGGAGGAAATACAACAGGTACTACAGGAACAGTTACTGCTACAGTTAGCACTACTGCTTCACTTGCTACTTCTATAGCAACAGTTAATGCAAATACTACAGTTAAGATTAATTCAGGTGCTTTAGATCTTGATCAGTACAATACTTTAAATGCCACTACAAGTAATACTGTTAACCTAACCCCAGTTGGCTCGACAGCTACAATTACAGATTCTTTAAGTGATTTTGGTTCTAAATCAACCATTTTAGATGATGTTTTGGCTGATACTGATGCAAAGATTGTTGTAAGCGGCAGTGCTATTTCTTCATCAACTGATTTAGAATCACTAAATACAGTTTTAGGAACAGTTAATGCTGGCGGTGTTAAGGTAAGCGTTACATCAACCGCCGCACTTATTAAGTCCAAACTTACAAATGCAGCAGGAGTAGACGACATTACTTTTGAGATATCTGAAGATATTGATGTCGCAGATATAAATACTATCGAAGATAAGACCTCACAAGGAACGATAACCTTAGGTTCTGGAGTAAAAATTTCAGATACTCTTGCAAATCTTACCAAGGCTGGCCCTGCTATTTCTGACGACTACGCGACAGCTTTAACTAACTTAGCTACACCTCCTAATGTTGCAGTTACTGCTTTCACTCTCAGTCATACTGATGAAATCCAGAAGTTGAACACATTGATCGCTAATGGTGATACTGGAAATGTATCAGGCCAGGTTACCGATACAAATGGAGCGATAATACACAACGGAACTCATGATCTTACAGCTGGATCAGGTCATTCAATAAAAGTTATAACTGGAACATATGCAATGACTGATACATTTAGAACTTCGCTAATATCTTTGGCTACTCAAGCAGGGATTTCTGAAGTCACAGGTACAGTTTCAAGCGTTTCCTCAGCTGATGTTACAGCTTTAAATTCAGCAGCTGCTTTCAGTGCAACTGTAACGAGTCTATCTTTAACTACTGATGAAGCTATCGGTGTAACTGCTGGATCGAGCCTAGCTTCAAGAGGTGATATTACCTATACAGGAGGAATTACTTCTGCTTCTCTTAATGATTTCACCGATAGCAGTAGTCCTTATGCAATAACAACTTCTTTAGACACCATTCTCACAGAGGATTCTTCAGCTCCTTTGACTTATACAGGTGCAGCCATAACTGATGCTGCAGGTATTGCAAGATTGAATTCCATGGCGGCAGCAACTGGTGGTGCTGTCACTGCTTCAGTAGATGCTACTGCATCTGTTTTGGTTGATTTGAGCACAGGTAGCGCTGATCAAATTTCTGTTGAAGTTAATAGTACAATCACCAACGATGCCTTTGCTACCTTAGATGGCAAAACTGGTGCAGCAATATCATTTGATGCAACAAACGGCGTACTTAGAGATTCATTATCAGAATTTATCACCTCTGGAGGTGCAAGAGAAACGGGTCTAAGTGGTGCAATTACCAATCAAAGTACTGTAAATATTACCCTTACAGATACCAATATCACATCTGGTGACTTTGCTGATCTCCAAACACTTGCTGGAAATGATACTGATGGTACCATCACAGCTAATGTAAAAGGTACTGCAGCAGCAATTGGAAGTGGTTTATCTAATCTAAAATCTGCGACCGATAATATAACTTTTACTGTTGATTCTCATGCCGATAACAATAAAACTAATCTTGCTTTAGTTTCTGCAATGACTTCAGAGAATAACAGCATTGATGTTGCTTCGATAACAGATACCTACGCCAAGGTTGCAGATGTTTTAGCGGACGCAAAAGTCAATCATGCTGATGCCGCAGTAACCATTAGCAGTGGCGCTTTCACAGTCGCAAATTACAACGATAATATTTCATCAGTCGGTTCGATCGCATTTAGTTCAATTAGTGGTGATTACGCTGATATCAATGCCCTTGCTAATAGCGGAGTCAGTTTGGCAGGTAAAACTGTTACCGTTGACGATGCTATAGACAAAACAAAATTAGAAAGGTTAGTCTCCACTCACGGTATTACTAATAGTGATATCACTTATACCTTAAATGAATCTGGTTCTGTTTTGGCAGGTATGACGACTGCTCAACTACAAAATGCCACCTCAATAGCAGTAAACGACTCAACAAGCATAAGTAATTTAAGTACCATTCAAACTAATAGTGGTAAATCATTAAACGCTACAATTACCTATTCAGGGGTTACTGATACACCTACCGTTTTAGGTAGTGGAAGCAACACAGCACTTCTTAGAAATAAAGCATTAACTGTTGATGGTAATTCAACAGCGGATGAATTTAGAGCTGCCTTAGCTAATGCTACTTTTGGAGGTGATGCAGGAACTGTATCTGGAGCAGTTGTTGATACCAGTTCAGTTAAAGTTAATTCTGGATCTGGTGCATTAACTGGAGCCACATCAGTCACATTAACTGTGCAGAATGGTGATAAAGACTTCACATCTACTGATTTCTTATCAGGTGTTAATTTTGATCTAAATGGAGAGACTGGAGTTAAATTTAATATTGCAGATATAGACGGTGCAACAATATCTGATTCAAGTTCTGGTTCTACTGGTACATATATTGTTGAAGATGAATATGCCACTATTCATGCTGCTGCAAATCAAACAGCTGGTACAGCGGCAGATAAACCTAAGTTCAAGGCACTGTTCGGAGCTACAGAAATTCATATTAGTGACTATGAAGCCGGTGACTCAATGGCAAGATTGACTCCAAGTCTTGAAGCTGTTAAAACTGCTTATACAGATGCAGGTGGATCTGGAAATCCAGCAACAACAGATGTTCAAGTTACCATTGGCACCAATACTACAATTACTGATACTGTAGGAAGCTCAATAAATAATGTTACGAAGGTATCTGTTGCAGCGGGCAAGACTCTAACTATAGAAAGTGACGTATTTGATAATAGTGCAGATGAATGGTCTACCTTAACAACCATTACAGGTCAAACCGGTGGCACTACTGAAACTTTGGCTATCAGCAATGGTGGTGCAACTACCATCGATCTTTATGGGATCTCTACTCTTTCAAATATGGATGTAGTAACAATTGCAGATACTACTGGAGCAGACACAATCAACTTATCTCCTACATTAACTACAGAATCATATGGAGGAAACACAACAATCAATCTAAGTTCTGGAGATAATGCCGCTGATAAGATTTTCTTCGGTGTAGATGATGCCAACTTCTACGGTGTTGAAACAGGTGGTGATGTTATTAACTATTCAATAGTTAATAACTTTGAAGTCGGATATGACAGAATAGGTCTTTACTACTATGGAGACGCTGATAGTCCCGTCACAGCTGTTAATGCTACGAAGAGAACTGGTGCGTCCTCTGGTGTAGCAACTATGACTACTGATAGAACATTCATTGAAGATGACTCTAATTCAAACTTTAAAGATTTAGATCAGTTCAATTCAGTAGCAGAAGTTAAGTCCCAGATTGCTACAGCCCTATCAAGCTTCACAGAAAATTCACCAAGTTCTACCCCACCAGGTGAAAACAGACTTATGTATGCTCATTACACTTATAGTGAATCTGACTCTGCTAACTATGCTGTCATTAACGCAGCTGATTTCTCAGGAGTTTCATCAAGTTCTGATATCACAACTTCCGCTGACTTTGAAGTTGTAGGTATAGCTGCTCTTGCTGGTGTCGCAGAAGGATCTCTTGGTACGTTCGGTGGAGGAATTGGTGGATTTAACTTAACCGCTACAAAAGCTTCAGGATTAGGAGGCGCATCATAATTTTATTTTTAGATGTCAAAACCTTGGATAAAGATAGATGACCTGAAGGTTGATATAGAAAATATTCCTGGTCTTTTAGATAGATATAATCTTTTACCTGATTTTTTAAGAAGAATACTCGAAACAAAAAATACTCATAAATTAATTCCTACTAAAGAGGAACAAATTAATTATTTCAATGGTTTTTTAAAGCAAAATAATATTAATGGGAAAGATTCTCTAAATCAGTGGTTACTTGAAAATGGGTTAGACGACAAGAGACTTGATACCATGCTTTATGAAAGACTTCAGGTTGAAAAATTTAAGCAAGATAAGTTTGATAGCGCTATTGAATCAGAATATCTCAAAGAAAAAGAATTATTAGATAGAGTCATGTATTCAGTTTTAAGAGTTGAAAATAAGGAGCAAGCATTTGAACTTTTTACTCAAATAGAGGAAATGGAGTCAAGTTTTTCTGACTTAGCTTCAAAATATTCAATAGGAACAGAAAAAAAATTTAATGGTATTATTGGACCAGTTGAATTAGGAAAGCTAGATCCAAATTTGAGAGAAAGATTGAGAGTTTCTAAAAGAGGCCAATTGTGGCCTCCTTTTGAATTTAAGAAAAATTGGATTGTATTAAGATTAGAAAAATTTCTTCCAAGTAAGTTAGATGATAGTATGAAAATAAGAATTAGAAATAAAATGTATGAAAAATGGATTAATAAACAGGTTTTAAAATTAATTGATCAAATTCGATACAAAAATAATAAAGACTTGCAAATAAATAATAAAGAAGATATCAATGCTATAGAACAGAGTGATTAAAAAGATTTTTATCTAATGAGAAGAGAATGAATAAAGCAGATATAAATTTAATAGAGAAAACACTTGGAGTTAATAGTGAAATATTGGATAAATGGAAAAATAAATTAAATTTGCAAAAATTTAAAATCGGTGAAGCGATATTAACTTCCAATTCTATTTCTAAATCAGTACTTTTACTAATATCAGGAAAAATTAGGTTAAGGGGTATTTCAACTAAAAAAGATAACAAAATTTTTTCACTGGGGGTATTAAAATCTCCTGAATTAATTGGATTGGTATCTAATAGAATTCAAAAACCAATAGAGATTGTATCAGCTTGTTCAGATTGCATTTTTCTTTCTATTCCTTATAAAGAATGGAATTCTTTTCAAGTAGAAATTCAAAATAATGAGATTAAAGAGAAATTAGGACAAATAGATTTGTCCGAACTTTGGTACTTACTTAATGAAAATCTACAAAATGTTGATTATCCAGTTGAACCAAGAGAATTAAAAAAATTTTTAAAAACATATCAAGAAATAATCGTAAGTTTTAATTCTTTTGAGGATTTTAGTGGTTCTATTAAAAAAAATAAATCATCAGATTTCAATTGGTTGATTTTAAAAAAAATTGGAGCTAATCAATTTATATATGAAACTGCTTCATATGATGAGGTTAATAAGTTAAACGTCCAAAATACTTTTAATAGGATTATTGGTCTCCCCACCAAATTTATTGATATTCCTTTCCAAAAATCATCAAAGTATAGTACGAGAGAGGATAAATCTGAATTAAAAAAAAGCCCTCGAGATAGAGAATTTTCAGAAGAAGAGGGATTCTATGATGATAAGAATAGGAAAACTAAAGATGAATATAAATTCTTTTCATCTCAAGTAGGGATTATTGATGAAACTACAGCTTGTTTTCAAATGTTAGCAAGTATGCTCGATATTCCACTTAGGAAAGATAGTGTAAAAAAAATATTAGAAGAAAATATTAATAAAAAAACAAATGATGTTGGCCTTGATTTGTGTGCTGCTATTGCTGAGAGTTTAGGCTTAAAAACTCAACTTGCTAAAATTCCTGTAAACCTTTTTCAAAGATCTTTAACTCCTCTCTTTATAAAAAGCAAAAATAAAAAAATTGTTATTTGTTTTGACGTTAATAAAGAATCGGTAATCGTCGGAGATCCTAACGATGAGATAGAAGAAATTTCTCTAGAAAGGTTTCAAGAAATATATGCAAATAATGAACTTTTAGAAGTACTTATATTCACAAAAACCCCAAGAACTCCTACAAGGAAGTTTGGATTAAGTTGGTTCAAGCCAGCAATCAAAAAGCATAGAAAAGCTTTAACGGAAGTTCTTATTGCTTCAATTTTTGTCCAGATTTTTCAGTTAATGAATCCTTTGATAATTCAACAGATTATCGATAAAGTCATAGGACAAAATGGAATCAACACACTGCCTGTTTTAGCAGTACTCCTTTTCTCTTTTTCTATTTTTGAAAATGTTTTAACAGCGGTTAGAACAAATCTTTTTATTGATACAACAAATAGAATTGATCTTTCATTAGGAGAAGAAATAATTGATCATTTATTAAGACTTCCGCTGACTTATTTTGATAAAAGACCTGTTGGTGAATTGTCTTCAAGACTTGCAGAGATGGAACAAATAAGATCTTTTCTAACGGGAACAGCACTTACTGTTTTATTGGATGCGATTTTTTCCTTTTTATATATAGGAATTATGTTGATATATAGTTGGATTTTAACGATAGTCGCTTTATTAGTAGCTCCAGTTCTTGCTTGTATTACTTTTTTAGTTTCACCAGTTATTAGGAGACAATTAAGAAGGAAAGCTGAATTAAACGCTAATACTCAAAATCATTTAGTTGAGATATTAACTGGCATACAAACAGTTAAAGCTCAAAATATCGAATTAAACTCACGCTGGAGATGGCGGAATAGATATACAAAATATATTTCTGAAGGTTATAAAAATGCAATAACTTCAACTACGTCTAATAGCTTAACTCAGTTTCTTAATCAAATTTCTTCTCTCTCAGTTTTATGTGTCGGAACATTTTTAGTTTTAAAAGGTCAATTAACCTTAGGGGAATTAATAGCTTTTAGGATTATTTCAGGATACGTAACAACTCCACTTTTAAGACTTGCAAATTTATATCAAGGCTTCCAGCAAACAGCAATTTCAATAGAGAGAATTGGAGATATCCTTAACAATATCCAAGAGTCAACTAAAGAAGATAAATTAAACATACCTTTACCACCTATAGAGGGATCTGTTACGTACGATGATTTATCTTTTAGATTTAATAAGAAAGGACCATTGCAACTTAATCAAGTATCTTTAGAAATTAAAAAAGGTGAATTTGTAGCAATAGTTGGTCAATCTGGTTCAGGAAAATCAACTCTTATGAAATTATTGGCTAGATTATACGATCCCGACGGGGGTAAAATATTGATTGATGGATATGATATCTCAAAAGTTGAACTTTATTCCTTAAGAAGACAAATAGGAATCGTCCCTCAAGATTCATTGTTATTTGAAGGAAGTGTGGAAGATAATATTTCTTTGTCGTTAAAAGATGCTGCTAGTGATGAAATAGTTCAAGCAGCTAAAGTTGCGTGTGCTCATGATTTTATTATGACGTTACCTGTTGGTTATGCATCAAAGGTTGGAGAGAGAGGAACAAATTTAAGTGGTGGACAAAGACAGAGAATAGCAATTGCTAGAACTGTTCTCCAGAATCCTAAATTATTGATAATGGATGAAGCTACATCAGCATTAGATTATGAGACGGAAAGGAAGGTAAGTCTTAACTTAATGGAATTTTTTAGGGGCACTACAGTTTTTTTTATTACTCATAGACTTACTTCAATTACTCATGCAGATAGGATAATTATGATGCATAATGGCAAAATAGAGGAACAGGGAACTCATGAAGAATTGATAGGCATGAGAGGTAGATATTATGCTTTATTTAACCAACAAAAGTATTCAACTGAATCAGATTAGAAAATTATGAAAGTCAACTTGAAAAGATATTTAAAAAAATTAAAATTGAATAAAGAAAATTTCTCAAAATTAAAAACTAAGACTATTAAAGTTACAGAAAATGCCCTTCAAATTTTAAAGAAGTCTCATTTTTATAATTCTGCAATAAAGAAAGTCGCCATAATTAAAGTAGAGCTTGACATTATAAATAGGAAAATCAATGTATTAAATAAAAGAAAAGTTGCGCCATATCTATCTCAAAAAAAATTAATTATATATGCCTATACAAAGAAAAATTCTAAAAAGATTTACTTTTATATTAATCATAATTTTTTGCCTAAAGTAAACAAAGGAGTTGATAAGGTTGTAAATTTTCTAACATTAGAGCAAGGAGAAGAAACATGGAGTAATCTTGAATCTTCTAGAAAATGGAATAAGGTTATTATTTGGACTTTTGTTTCTTTTGCAAGTTTTGGATTTGTTTGGTCCGTGGTGGCGAGGGTAGATGAAACGGTACAGAGTACAGGTAAATTGGAACCAAAGGGGACCACAATAGAAGTAAAAGTACCTCTTGGTGGAGTTATTCAAAATATCTTAGTAAAGGAAGGAGACCTTGTTGAGAAAGATCAAGTTTTACTTAAATTAGATACGACTGCAGCTAGTGCAAAATTACAAGCTTTGCAGAGAGTTAAATCTCAAATTAATGCCGATATTCTTTTAAGCAAAATACAACTTGGGGGAGAAGAAAATATCGAATCTTTAACTTCTAATCAAAAAATAAAATTAAATTCATTAAATAATGAATACGATTCAAGAATTAGCGCCGCTGCAAATTCAGTAAAACAAATTCGATTTCAAAAAGAATCAATTTTAGAAAACCTAAAATCACAACAAGAGGTTCTTAATATTAGAGAGGAAATTTTAAAAAATCTTAGAGAAGTTACTGATATTGGAGGTTTAAGTAGGATAAAATTTCTAAAAGAGCAACAGGAAGTAATACAGTTAAGAGGAAGAGTAGAAAGTACAAAATCAGAATTAGAAAAAATCTCTGCTACTCTGGATGAAGCAAAAAATAAACTGACTAATACTATAGCAGCGAGTAAAATTGATTTCACTAGCAAAATCGAGGAAAATGTAAAACAAGTTGCTCAGATTGAGAATCAAATTAGTGATACACAATTAACACTTAAATATCAAGAAATTATTTCTCCTTTAGATGGAATAGTTTTTGATTTACAGCCTGCAGCTCCTGGTTATGTAGTTGGAAGTAATGATAAACCTATTTTAAAAATCGTTCCAATAGATGACTTAGTAGCAAGAGTTTTTGTATCCAATAAGGACATCGCATTTTTAAAAAAAGGACAAATTGTGAAGATAAGAGTTGATGCTTATCCATATAATGAGTTTGGAGAAATAGATGGAAAAATCGAATCAATTGGATCAGATGTTCTTGAACCAGATGAAAACTATAATTTTTATAGATTCCCAATAACTGTAAAATTGGAAGAACCTTATGTTCTTCATAAAAATAAAAAGCTTCCTCTTATTACTGGCATGTCCTTATCTGTGAATATAGTCTTGAGACAAAGACCAGTGATTTCATTATTTACTGAGAGAATATTGCCATTTTGGTCTGGCTTGGAACAGCTTTAAGGAGATTTAATGATAAGCAAAAACTATAATATTGGAATAACAATTAATTTTGATACAGATTTATATTCAAATGGTTTACAACAAAATGTAGTTATCCTTAATAATTTATTGAATGATTTAGATGGTTTTAAATCTTTTTATATCTATCAGGGTAAAATTTTTGAATCAGATTTAATAGAGGAGCAACTTTGCTTTCCTTATGTGAATATTTTAAAAAATGATGCCATAGTTTTTGATCTGATAATAATGATGGGTTTCTCAGTCAGTGATGAGTTAATGGTAAAAATAAAAAATAAAAATCCAAAAACAAAAATTGTTTTACTCCAATGTGGAAATCAGTTTGTGGAAAATATGTCTTATGCAATTTATAAAATCGATCCAAATCATTCACCTTTAGGAAACCCTTCAGAAATTGATCAAATATGGAATTTACCCCACTATAAAAAGAATCTTCCATTTATGAAAGCTTATTTTAAGACAGATAAAGCTATATGTGTCCCATATATATGGGATAGTATTTTTATTGATTTTCAAATACAAAATTCAAATTTCAAGGATAAAGAAATTAATTTTTCTTCTATTAATTGTAAGAGTCTTCTTGTAATGGAACCTAATTTATTTTTTGCTAAGAATTGTATTTTACCTTTATATATAATTGAACGCTTTGAGCAGAAATATCCAAAGGTTCTTAATAGCTCACACTTACTGTGTGCAAAAAAGATTGCAGAAAATGACTATTTTATAAAACTGATTATGCAACTTGATATCTTTAAAAGGCAAAACTTTTTAAAGATAGAAAACAGGACTTTGTTTATAGATGCAATTAACAGATTTGGATCTATTTTAGTTTCACATCAGCAGGATAATGCACTTAATTATATTTACTTAGAGGCTTTTTATTTGAATATACCTCTTTTGCATAATTCAGATATTATTTCTGATTTTGGATATTTTTATCCAGAAAATGATATTGACATAGCAGTAACTAGGTTAAATGAAATTATTAATCAGCATTCAGATTCTGAGGAAGATTATAAAAAAAATTGTAATTATATATTAAATAAATATAGTTCTAAAAATGATAAAAATAAAAATGAATATAAAAAAATCTTAATGCAAGTACTAGAATCTTAAACCTTCAATTATAAAAGTTTTGCACATGATTTATTTAAATTATTTTTAATAATAAATTCGTAAAAATAATTATCTTTAGGATTTTCTTTTACAATTTTTGAGTTACATAAATCTTTTTTCTTCAGTAAGGACAACCTTTCTAATTCTTCAAGAGTTATATTATATTCTGTTATTGCATTTATAAAATTACTTTCTGCCTCGGCAACGTCAGCTTGTATATTTATAATTTCTCTTTGTGTAGTTAATCCAGCGGTAAGTCTTTTTAAAGATATTTTTAGTGTTTCTTCAGTTGATTTTAATTGATTAAATGAATAAATAATATTTTGAATAGAGATATCTAAATTAATGAAAGCATCCAATAATTGTCTTTTAATTTGTTTTTTGCTTAAATCATATTCTTCTTTAAGCTCTTCATCTTTAATTTTTAAAGAAAGATATTTTTGTTTAATTAGGCCTCCATCAAAAATGTTCCAACTAAATTTCATCCCAAGAGTATTAATACTGTTTTTATTTTGATTTTCAAAATCTGGCGCGGAACTAACATTACTTTCTCCCCAAGAGGTCCCCAATGTATATTGATTGTAAAATGTTAAATTAGGCTTTCTCCCAGATAATATAGAAAGAGATCTCTTCTTATTTATTGATATATCTTTATTCTTAATTTTCAAATCTATTCTATTGAGGTATGCCGCTTTCAAGCTATCTTGAAAATTTTCATCCCAAATAAAATTTACAAGAGATTCGTTATTACTAGGGACACTATATTTTTCATTAATATTCAGAATTAAAAAAAGTGAATTTTTATTTGTTCTTAATTCTCCTTCACTTTTTGCTAGTTTTATTTGATCTCTATCTAGTTGAGTTTTTGCTTCTAATACCTCTAGTTTATTCCCAATCCCAGCTTTATATTTTTCTTCTGCTTCAGAAAGCGCGATATTAGAAATATCAATTGATTTTTTTGCAACTTTTATTTCTTGATAAGCAGCTTGGATCTTATAGAATAATTTTGTAGCCTCTAAATAAAGATCATTTTCCTTTGACTTTAAAATATTCTCAGAATTAGTTAGTTCTTCTTTAGCAATATTAATTTCTAATCTTCTATTTGGATTTACTATGTCCCAATCAATATTTGTATTAATTCCTATTGATAATTTATCTGTGGAAGTATCATTTGTAAGCTTATTAAAATCATTACCGTTAGTATATTTTGGGAGGTCGTTACTGTTAAGGTAAAAGCGTGGATACCAAGCAGCTAATTTACTTCTATAATTAGCACTTGATTGCTCAATTTTATTTTTTAGTATTTTTAATTCTTTATTATTTTCAATTAAGATATCCCTCAAGTTCTCAATTGTAATATTATTTTTTTTATTGTTTTCAACCGCTAATTCACTTTTGTTTTTTAAAAATATATTTGTTTTATTTTTAATATCGTTATTTGCTAAATTTCTTGCACTAAAGTAAGGAATAAAAACTATGTATAGCAATAAAATTTTCGTAAAATTAATAATTGACATTAAAAATTTTTATCCATTTACATTTTATCACTCTAAATAATAGTTTTTTGGGAATTTTAATTTACAGATTTTGCAAGTTATTTAAATATTTTAAATTATTAGAAATTTTTTATTTTATTAACAAAAAGATATTATTCTTGTAAATTAAAAATCAGATAGAAATTCCTGTATCATATACTTCTTTATTGTAATACATATCAATGTGATTATTAGTTCCCTTAGCTCCGAAGGCTGTCAAGTCTCCTCCTTGAGCTTTATTCAACCAGGTATCTTTATGTAAAGCAAATATATTTCCAGTGGGTAATATATAAGATCTATTCTTTTGAGGGAATTGTTCTGTCAAAGGCATAAAAAAACCTATTATTTGGTCATGATTTGTCCCAAAGAATGATTGTGATCTTCCTAGAACACTTGGCCCAGTAATACAACTCGTTGTTAAACCATAAAACTCTTCTTTGCAATTTTTTATAGAAATTTCAATTGCTTTTTCCATGATTTTAGATTTAGGTTGTGTATAAAATAGCGATGTTTGAAGCTGGTAATTAAGCGTATTCGGCTTAAGTACGCCAGGACCATAATCTCGAAATCCTAAGAATTCTAATTTGTTAAAAACCTTCAAATTCAAATTTAAGGTTATTTTTATACTTATATCAACAAACCATCCACCTTTAATATAACCTAGGCAATAATTAGCTAAATCCTTTTTTAAAGCATATGGCTTAAGCTTAAGAAAGGATTTTAAAACTTCTTCAGGAAAATTATCTTTTAAAAAATCTTCAATTTCTTCCCTTCTATATATGTGGTATTCATCATGAATTAAATTACTTTTTACAGTATTTGAAGCTTCTTCAAAAAGAATTGGTAAAGGCTCTTCACTGTTATCAGTTATAAAGATCTGAGAGATATTTATCATTTTTAATCACTTGAAATTTTTATATTAAATAATCATAATATTAATTTAAAATTGTATCTAGTTATAAATGGGAGTTTTAAAAAATACAAAAAAATATAAAAATTAATTAATTTAAAAATGCTTTACTGAGCTAAAAAAAATTTAAAATCATGATTTTAATTTTTTGAAATAACTAGAATATATTAATTTTAACTTTTTTTTGAATCAAATTTGAATAATAAAAAAAAATCAAGTAGGGTAGTGTTAAGTAAAGGGGCCATAGCTCAGCTGGTAGAGCACCTGCATGGCATGCAGGGGGTCAGCGGTTCGAATCCGCTTGGCTCCATAATAACTTTCGCTATCTTAATTACTGTTTTTTTCATTTTTCCGACAAAGTAATAAAAAAAGATTCTATATTTTCTTTATTTATTCCCATCCTCGAAGAGTTTTTGGGGATTCTAAAGATATAATAATCTTAAATTTTGGAGTATATTAATAATTGTCTAAAAACTAATAATTTAAATAATGCTAATAAATTTCAATGATTTATTGTTTCTCTCAAACAAAGTAAATGGAATAATTCATATTGGAGCTCACAAGCTTGAAGAGTTGCCAGATTACCTTAATGGAAATGTAAGTAAAGTAATTTGGATTGAAGCTAATCCAGATAAATATAATTACATAGAAGAAAAATTAAAAAGATTTAAAAACATGACTTTGGGAAAATTTGCAGCAGGTCGAAAAAATGATGTCAATGTTCTAAATCTTTCAAATAATGGACAGTCTTCTTCTTTACTTGAATTAGGAACACATAAAATTAGGTATCCGGATATAGATTATATTTCAAAAATAAAAGTAGAAACAAAACCATTGGATGATTGGCTCGATAAAAATTTTAAAAACAAAGACCAATATAATTTTATTAATATTGATATTCAAGGTTATGAGTTAGAAGCATTAAAAGGTATGCCAAATCAGTTGAAAATTGCGGACTATGTATATTTAGAGGTTAATTTTGAGGAAGTTTATCAAGGATGTTCACAACTTGAAGATATTGATAGATATTTACTTAAATTTAGTTTATCTAGGGTTGGCCTTAGAAAGACTGATAAAGGCTGGGGAGATGCAATATACGCAAAAAAAAATATATTCATAGCAAAGTTATATTATCTTTTTTTGCCAATTATAAGATTAATAAAATTTCCTATTACTATTTATAGATTTTTTATTAGAAGATTTAAAAGAAGATAAAACGAAAGTGTTATTTCATTTAATCATAATTATTTAAAAAGTTAAGATTTTCGAGTCTTATAGGTTTTATTTACTTTGAATAATTATTTTTAATCAAATTTAGAATAATAATTTAAAACTAATCTTTTTGCTATTAAGAATAATATATGAATCCCTAGAAAATATTATTTATATTAAATCAATTAATGATTAAGATTTTTGTTATTTAATAGGTCTGAAAAGTTTTAGTTTTTTTAAATAAAATAAACATAAAAATAGTAATAAAATAATTCCAACAAGACCTCCAAGCGGATTTGTGTTGCCTATTCCAGGTCCAACTAACCATTTAGGAGCATCTTTTGAAATTTCAACTAAACCATTATTTATAAGAAACCATCCTCCAACAAGACCTCCATGAAGACCGATACAACCCCATAATGAATTATTATCTTTTAATCTTAAAAGCGCTAGTAATAATCCAAGTAAAAATAAACCTGTAAGAATACTTGTCATTTCCATAAAAGACATGTCAAATCCAATATGAACCAAGCTAAAAATAAGTGACTGAAAAATTAATGCTTTTTTTAATCCGAATTGATTCTTGAATTCCTCGAAGAGCCATCCTCTAAAGATTAGTTCTTCAGCGAATCCCACTCCTAACAAAAGAAGTATTGAATTAAATAAGATATCGGTAGATATATTTAGTGGCAAATTTCCATAATGGGTTTTGATTACTGAAATTATAATTATTATTAACAAAATTAATGAATATAATAATCCTTTAAGAAAGTAAAAAATTAACTTTTTATCATTGCCAATTTTCTTTACCCCAACTAGTAACCATGTATTAATTTCACCCCACCGTAATTTAAACCATTTAGGCAATGAAATAACAAAAATTAAAAATGTAAAAATAGTACCAATCAGAGAAATATTTTCATTATCAAGACCAATTAGTAATAAAGGTTTAGCCAAAATCCAACCTAATATATACAGGATAGGAATAAATAAAATTGTTGAAATTAGGTAAGGTTTGAAAACAAATATTTTCAGATATAAATTTTTTATTATTATAAAAACCATGTTCATAATGAGAAATTTTTATCTTATACAATAATAAATTTTTAAGTTTTCTTTATATGGCATGAACTGCTTATTAATTTTATAAATTAATCTATTTCACTATAGTTTCATTTGGAAGAATTATTCTTTTTTCTCTTAATGAAAAATTTGAAGGCACTAAAAATTCTTTTTTAGAATTTGATAAAAATGACGCCCACCAAGAGAAAGTACTATTGCCTAAAACTGCAAATTTAGAAGATCTAATGATATTAAAATCATTTCTAATAGAATTGGAATTTAGTAATGATATGTTTAAATCATTAAAATTTTCTCTGATATCTTGTATTATTTTTTTTCCATATATTTGATCTTCAGAGACAACTCTAAATGTTTTCAATCCTTTTTTAAGGCAATATTCTACCGATTTTTTATAATAGTCTGATTTACAAATATTTAGATTTTCTATATTTAGGAAATCACCTCCCCTAATATGAATAATTACATTTTCATTACAAATTTTTAAATTTTTTTTATTTAAATTTATTCTTCTTATTTTTAATTGGCTAAATAATTCATAAAGGCTTTCATAAGTCCAATTTTGATTAAAATAACCATCCAAAAATAATAGCTTCTTTTTTTGAAAATTATTTTTGCTTAAGTAAAAATTTCTATCATTAATGCTAAGTAAAGGGAAAAAACTACCAAATCTTAATCCCGCTGAAATTCTTGCCAATGATTTTGTAGTTAAATTTAATTTTGATGAATTATCGAAATAAAGCCATTTTGGTATTTCAAATATGTAATTTAAACAGTTTTCTCTTTTTGGAATATGAATATCACCTAAAAAGGAGATAATAACTCTCTCTTTGTGTCTTCTATATTTAAGAAATGCAGCGGTCTGAAATAATTGATTTCCCAATCCTCCTACCATTCTTGAAAAAAGCATTTTTTAATAATTAATAATAATATTTTAAATTAAAACTGTTCTATAAAATTTTAGATAAATTATATTTTATAATCTTAAATTAATAAAGTTCTTAAAAATAGTTG
>MDTE01091864.1_pt1 | contig 22476 bp, 22 predicted proteins | sample 811231 | NCBI WGS metagenome assembly MDTE01 (sample SAMN05326651, study PRJNA326480) | marine metagenome | isolation source: seawater | place: Indian Ocean: Red Sea | collected 2010 | reverse complement strand
TAATCTTCTCTCGTTCTTTAACTGAAGTATAGCCTTAGGATTCATTTTTTTTAAGAGAACTCCTGGAGCTAAACCTATAATCATCATAAATAAATAAAGATGGCCTATTTCCAATATAGAAGTAAGAGGGCCAATTAAATTTGTCCCTATTACCACCGATAAATTTGATAGAGCCATATATGATGTAAACATCGTTGCTGAAGCACTAGACCAGGATAAAGCCATTGTTAAAGCAAACATAGATACTGTTCCTATCGCAACTAAACTTGGATATAAGACCAAATAACCCATTTGGAACCAGTAGGGTACATCTTGATAGAGTATTATCATTACTCCTAACATTCCAGACAAAATTGAAAAACTTCCCCAACCAAAATAAAAAATTCTTCTCCGGCCAAATTTATCAGCTAAAAAGCCACCTAATAATGCAGCCAAAAATTCTAATACCATTGCTGGTCCACCCATTACCTGTGAAAACAGATCTGGTTCCCAACCAAAATTTTTATTGTAATAAACAGGTAGAACACCACTATTGATTCCCTGATTTATTGCAGCTGATAAAATAAAAACACCACCATAAAATGAAGGTTTTTTCGAAAATGCATTTAAAAGAGTTTTAAAAACTTGAAATGGGTTTTTTACCCTTTTCCCATTTTTTGTTATATTTTTTTTCTTTCTACTCCATGGAAACCTACTTTCGTTTGGTCTTTCCAAAATAATTAGCGGAAATAAAATTATTATTAGCATAATTAATGTTTGCAATATAATTGCATAAACTAATCCCTTAACTACCAATATCGTCCCCATTAGGCCCGCTCCTAAACCTGTTCCAATTACCTTAGCTCCCCACATTGCTCCATTTACCTTGCCCTGTTCTTCTGGCAATAAAATATCAACAGCTAGGGCATCACAACTAACATCTTGAAGTGACGCAAAACAATTGTGGGAAAAAAACATCCACCCTAGTAAAACGATATTGGCTGAAATATCTCCCATGAACAAGATCATGACCAATGTCATAACCATTCCTATTTGTGCAAAAAGAATCCACGGTCTCCTTCTACCCATTTTTATATAGGTAAATGAATCAATCAACGGACCCCAAAAAAGCTTAAACGTCCAGGGTAAATAAGCCATTGCTGTCAACTGTCCTGATTGAACCATTGTGAGTCCTTCAGATGCTAAAAATGAAATAAGCGCTGTAGTCATAAATCCCCATGGGAATCCTTGAGAAAAATAAAGGACACACAAGGTTATAACCCTAAGCCATTTATTTGTAGTTAGTGCATACAAATTTATTTACCCATAATATTTTGAAGAAGAATAACCCGATTGCTCTTTTTCTACCTTTATTGGCAATGTAAACAGATTAAAACCTATTGAAATTCTATTTCTGGAACTTTTGTTTATATCTACAGCATGTTTCTGACTGGCTGGAAATAATATCATTTGACCGGTTTTTGATTTTATTTCCCAGTTATACTTCTTATTTATTAATCTATTTTTAAATCTTATGTTGCCTCCATTATTCGGCACATCTAAGTAATAAACCCCTGAAAGCATTGCTCCTTTTTTATGATCGTGCCAGCCTGTGAATTCACCTGGTTTTGCAATATTAAACCAATACTCATCTAAATGATATCCTAAATCTTTTCGCGGGACAATTACTGTTTCTTTAATTATTTTTTTCCCCATCTGACTCGCCTGAGACAAAACTTTTTTTAGATTGGGGATTAGATTAATAGGAATATATATATTTTCCCAACGACCATTAAAATAATGAGATCTTTTATTTTTTAAATCTGCATTATTTAAAGACTCTATTATTTGAGATCTCTCTTGATAAGATATTTCAGGAAAAGATATCCATTTATTTTTATTTGAATTAGCAAATTTTTCCAATTAAAGACTTTCTAATTCTAATCCTTTATAATATTTGATTACATCTAAATTCGCTAATCTATCAATATCAGATATACTATAAACAGCATCCTCTTGACCCATTAGCCAAAGTCTTACAGATTCACCATCTTCCAAGATTTTTTCAAGTCTATCGATCTGCCCTGATTTTAAATGCAATTTAGTCTGTTCAATTGTTTTCCCTGGTTTAAGTAAGTCAACCTCTTGATCAAGATTATGTACTTTCCAAACCATGAAATCTTTTTTATCATTCATTACAATGATTCTATCAAAGAAAATCCAATCATCACCCCTATATTTTAAACTCAGGCTTGCTTTTTTCTGTTTTTTATTATGGGTAATCGTTACCATAAACCGGTCATATATTTTAGAATAAAATTTATATTTGTGATAAATACTACTAAGGCCGGTTGCTTTATCTACCTGTTTGTATAGAGGAATTTTTCTACCATTTTTATGGATCGGAACATAATCTCGAGGTATGTTGAAAACACAATTTGAGAAAATCACAATAGCCAAAATTGACAAAAATAAATGAACCACTCTCAAGAAAAAATAATTTCGAATAATAAAAATTCTAGTTTGTCAACTTTTTAAAAATAAATAAAAATTAATTTCTACTTGTTGCATTCCATGAATGATCACCATAACGATCAAAAAGCCCTGCTATTCCATCCCGATCCGAATCTGTTCCAAAGTAACCCGTGCGAATTCCTGCAACATTTGATGTCTCTAAAAAGCCACTTCCACCAGCACTTGTTCCCAAATAAATTGTTTGACGACCATTAGAATTATATGTACGAAGTTTGCCAACCCCATCTTCCCCTGTTCCAAAAAATGCTGTCTCAAAACTACCGGCTTTGAATGTCGAAAAAAAACCATTCCCGGTTGACCCAGAACCCAAATATGTCGCCTGATTCCCAAAAGAATCGTTTGTTCGCAAAAATCCAATACCATTACTACCAGTACCTAGATAAGCTGTCTCTTTCCCTTGTTCATTGTAGGTTGCAATGTACCCGCCACTTCCGTTATCTCTAACAACAATAGAATTAACGACTATATCTCCGAGTGTTGTCCTCTGTGAACCTAAAAACAAAAATAAGCTAGCGGTTAGACAAAAAGCAGTAAAAAATCCCGTAAAATATTGTTTCATCTTATTCTCCTATTATTTTGTTACTATTTATCCACTTTACGCCAAGGTGGATTCTTAGTATAATAAAAACTCAATAGCAATAACCGAACTTATTTATGAGTTTATTATAATATCTTGTTTTTTACTGGCCAGTATTTTGGTATTCTTTAGTCTCTATGACTAGTTGTGGGCGGTTAATATAATTAATCAATATATTCAACATCAAGATAAGAAAAACAGGTTTTTAAATTAGGCTACTGAGCAATTAGAGAAGCTTTTCTTTCCTTTTCATTAAAAATAGTAAGGCCAATGGTAGATATAAGTGATAAAATAAAATACAAAAATAAAAATTTATCTATATTTAAGTAGCTCCTTTCTACAAAGTAGAATGTATTTCCCCAGTAAATAGCACCCACTCCAATAGCATTCTTAATTATTTCAAAAAAAATAGCTAAGCGATTACGATCCATTAGCTCGGTGTAAGTGTAAATCGAAATAAAAATAAAAAACCCAAAAAAGTAAAGATCTTTTGTGCTGAAAAATGCCTTATTAGCAATTAGGAAGGAAACAAAAAAAAGTGAAAAAATTAATTGTATTATACAAAAGATTTTCAACGAAGGATGTGCTTGGGTACTATACTTCTTAAAATCATATGGATCATTAATTTTATTTATTGGATAATTCTCCTGCATATCATTTGGCCTCCAACCGGTTGGCATAAACCAAATCCTGATCTTATCAATAAAGGATTTTGTTCTCCAGGCGTCCTTTAGCAATAGCCAAAAATGTTGATAATTAATTCTAATAGGATTCCATGTATGCGATTGTCGAGTTGTCCCATATACAGGCTTTACATTTGGTAGCTCTTCCTGAAAAGTTCCAAAAAGCTTATCCCAAAAAATAAATATCTGAGATAGGTTTTTATCAATATACTCTGGATTAATTGCATGGTGCACTCTATGGTGCGAGGGTGTTACTATAATTTTTTCCAAGAAACCCATTTTACCTATGTAAGTTGTATGATACCAGAATTGAGCATAAAGATGTAGCGGACCTAAAATTAATATCACCCTATAGGGAACACCCAAAAATGCCGCTGGAATCAATAAAAAAGTATACAAAGCAAATATACTCGAAACAGGCTGCCTTAGAGCACAAGCTAAATTGAAATACTCACTGCTGTGGTGGACAACATGCCGGTTCCATAATAAATTAATATGATGATTCCAACGATGAGACCAGTATCCTTGAAAATCTATTGCAATAAATGCAATAATATAAACCAACCAAGTCTCTTTAATACGTATAACTGCTAAATGCTCTAGCAGCCAACTGTAACTAAGTATACCTATGCCAAGGCCAATCGTATCTTTTGTTATGTTTGTTATTCCTGAGCTTAAACTAGATACAATGTCAATGATATGAAGTCTATTATCCTTTTTGTAAATACTAAAAGCATACTCGAGCAAAACGAAAATGGAAAATATTGGGATTGCAATAAGTAGGATGTGTCCAGAAAATTTCAAAAATAAAATACCATAATTAATTTATTTCAAACCTCACTTTTGGTTATTTGATAATTAAAATAACCTATTATGAGAAAACCTATAACTAAACTACAAACAATAAATTTTTGAGCTAAAACATCAGCAATTAATGTATCAGAAAACAACACCTTATTTAGTTTAAAATCAGAGAATAATATATAGGTCCCAGTGGCGATTGATAAAATTAAATACCCTAAACCCAAAAATTTTGTTTTTGAACTTATTTTAAAATATGAAATAGCATATAAAATAGATGCAGCAAAAAAAAACCTGAAAATCCATTCCGCAAACATTACATGATCATCAAAGTTTACATCAGAAGGCGTTAAAGCAACGCCTATTATACATATAGTAGCACTAAGAGCAAAAAAAGTGGCTAGCCTAAATATATTTAGGTTGATTTGGTATTCTCCCTTAATAAAATAATAGTTCTTATAGAAAAATATAAAAAATGATGATCCTAATACAAAAAACGCAAAAATAAATACAATCATAGCGCTAGTATTATTCTGGCCATTAATGGCTATATATCTCCCTAAATCACTAATATAATTCTCAGAAAATGTGTAGCCAGGTGCATTAAAATCAGCCCGAGTTCCTCCTGAATAAATGGACATGGAAAAAGCAAGCATTAGAACAAATAATAATAATGAGATTACTGGCATAACTGTTAGAACGCGCTTAGGATCAAAAACTTTATTCCACATTATCAAAAAAATCCTGTATCGTTAACAAAGTAAATGCCTTAGAAGTGCTTCAAATTCATTTTTTCTTAATAACCTTAGGAAAGAATACCGGAGTTGCTCTTTTATAGGATTGATATTTTTTACTTTTACCCCATTTTTTATCTGCATATGCTTCTAATATTGGAACTCCACTCCCTTTTGTCAGGAGAAGATAAACAAAAACAGGTGATATAAGGGAGAGGTACTGCCAGCCTTCAAGAACCGGAAGAGCTATAATTGAAATTCCAAACCAAAGAACTACTTCTCCAAAATAATTTGGATGCCTGCTTAATCCCCAGAGACCATGAGAAATAAATTTGCCCTTATTCTTTTTATCAGCATTAAAATTCTTTTTTTGGTGGTCTGATATAGATTCAAATGAAAATCCAATAAACCAAATAACGATTCCTAAATAAAATAAATAACCGTCTCCTTTTATTAGCTTAGAACTGATTGCAGTCAAACATGCTAAAGAAGTAAAAAAAATCCACATACCCTGATACGTCCATGTGCGCAGAAAAAGAGGGAAAGAATGCTTCCACTCATTAAATCGCCGATCTTCTCCTTTTACAATAACGCGGTGAAATAAAAATGACCCAAGCCTAATAGCCCATAAAAACACTAACAGAAATAAAATAAATGAACGCGTGTCTAAAGCTGTATCAGAAAAACTAGAAATTTTCCAATAGTATGATAAACTAATTACTATTATGTAAGTAATACTTCCAGTTAAATCATAATAGTGCTCTGTATGATAAAAATATGATGGTAAAAAAATTAGCCATTGGATAGAAAAAATAATTATTAAACATAAAAAAACAATAGGGATTCCATTTAATTGAACACCTCCTTGAGAACATCCTAAAGCAAATAAACAAGATATACAAACGGAAATAATTGAAGCGACATAAGGAGAAAGATCATTCTTCATTAATTATTCAATACCTCGTCCAAATTAACTTCTTTATTATTATTAAGTCTTATAAGAAGAGAATCATAACTCGATTTATTTATCTTACCCATATAGAAAGCCTGTTTTACATGCAATATATTTTGATTATATCTTAACTCTTTTTCTCTCTTGCTTTCTGTTTTAGCTCTTTTCATCCCAATGCATGATAAAAAATACATTGCTAAGATTAATAAAAAAAATTTATACATATTTTTAAGAAAATATTATTTATACAAACTTTAATCTAAAAAACAATCCAACTCTGTAACAATAATTCAAAACAGGTTCTATTTAATACTTACTACTAAAGCACCAAAAACTGCTAGAATAACTGCAATCCATTTTTTTTCAGACATTTTTTCACCTAAAAATACAGTTGCCATTATCATTATAAATATTGTTGATAATTGATTATAAATAGCTGCTCTTCCTGATAAAGTATACTTAAACCCGGCCAACCAAAAAATTACTGATAGATAAGTACCAAAAAATGCACCTGCAACTAGATAATGATTTTTAAACCCTTGATTAATAGTCTGGATAAGAAAAAATTTTCCTTTCCAAGCATTTAAGATCAATACAGTTGATAAAAGTGCAGAACCAAAACGGATCAATGCGATTTCAATTACTGAATGTGATAACATTATTGGCTTTACTAATAAAACTGAATATGCGGTTAAAACCTGTGCAATTAAACCATAAAAAACACCGACCATAAATGTTTTCTCGGTTTTCAATCTTTCCGCCTTTCTTGTTCCAATAATTATCGCAATTATAACTAGAAAGCCTCCAAAAAGAACCTTTATAGAAATGACTTCATTGTACATAAAATACGAGATAATGAATACAGCTGGAGAATAAGAAGTTGAAACAATTGCACTCAAACCTGAACCTATTTTTTTTAGCGAATATAAAAAAAACAAGTCTCCTACCACTATTCCAATTACACCACTATATATTAATAACCCTAGTTCATTTATTGAAAAATCAGGAATACCATGGCCCATAACCATAAGAGTAAAAATAAAGCCAACCACGCCTATACCATTTTTCAAAAGATTAATTTGCATTGCCCCAAGGCGACGACCAGACAAATCAAAAAGTATAACCGCAGAGGACCAACATAATGCAGTTAATAAAGCATACAAATCGCCTGAGTTAAAATTCATTCCCATTTCATATCTTTTGTTTTGTTACAGATCAATTTTATCATACAGTTAAAAAGTCCTTTTAATAAATGTTTTTCAAAATAAAGTTTTTAAAAAATAATCTAGTATATTAGCGTGAATAAAAATGGCTCACAAAAATAAAAACCAAAAAATCCTATCTGGGATTGAACTAATTCATGATCCTTTATTTAATAAAGGCACCGGGTTTTCTATAAATGAAAGAGAACAATTAGGATTAACTGGTTTATTACCACCAAGAATACTTTCGTTAGAAGAACAAAAGAAAAAAATCATCGATGTTTTTAAAAACAAAACTTCCAATCTTGAAAGATATATATATATGATTGCACTTCAGGATCGTAATGAAACTTTATTTTACAAAGTAATATTGGATGAAATTGAAACTATGATGCCTATAATATATACACCAACTGTAGGTGAAGCTTGTCAAGAATATGATCATATATTTCGCAGACCTCGAGGTCTATATATTTCAATCAAAGACTCCGGGAAAATAGAACAAATACTGTTTAATTGGCCGCATAAACAAGTAGATGTTATTGTGGTAACAGATGGGCAGCGAATTTTAGGCCTTGGAGATTTAGGTGCAAATGGAATGGGTATACCAGTTGGTAAATTATCATTATATACCGCCTGCGCTGGTATACACCCAGGTAATTGTCTTCCTATCACCCTTGATGTTGGGACAAATAATAATGATCTTTTAAATAGCCCAACATACTTAGGACTAAAACAAAATCGAGTTGGTGGCTCTAAATACGATTCGTTTATTGATGAATTCATGATATCAATAAAAAAAACATTCCCATCAGCTGTAATTCAATTCGAAGACTTTGCGAATAAAAATGCCACAAGGTTGTTAAAAAAATATCAAGCCTCTTACCGTACTTTTAATGATGATATACAAGGTACCGCTGCTGTGGCATTGGCTGGTATTATAACAAGTATGAAAATAACCAAACAATCTTTAGAAAATCAGATCTTGCTTTTTTATGGAGCCGGTACAGCAGGTATTGGAATCGGTGACTTATTCGTAGAGGCTCTACTAGAATTAGGTGTTAAACAATCTGATGCTCGAAAAAAATGTTGGTATATCGATAGCAAGGGATTAATTGTTAAACAACGTGAAGGAATCTCAAATGAAAAACAAAAATATGCCCACAGGCATGTTCCTTTAACAGATCTAAATGAAATTATAGACTCTATCAAACCAACAATTCTCATAGGAACTTCTGGACAAGGACAAAAGTTTACCAAACCGGTAATAAAGAGCCTAACTATGATTAATAAAAGGCCAATAGTCTTTGCTTTATCAAACCCAACATCCAAATCTGAATGCACCGCCAAACAAGTTTATAATTGGAGCAATGGAAAAGCAATTTTTGCAAGTGGTAGTCCCTTTAATACTGTAAATATTAAAAATAAAACCCTGACACCTAGTCAAGGTAACAATGTTTATATCTTCCCTGGGGTTGGCCTAGGTTCTATAATCTCTGGAACAAAAATAATACCAAAATCATTTTTTCTCACTGCCGCAAAGACTCTTTCCAGTCTTGTTTCAAATTCGGAAATGAAACAAGGCCTACTCTATCCCCCGCTAAAAAAGATAAGAGCAGTCTCTATTTCTATTGCAGTTTCAGTAGTAGAACACGCAAAGTTAATTGGTCTCATAAATAAAAAATTGCCAAAAAACTTAAATAGTCACATAATTAATTATATTTATACACCTAGTTACAACGCAGGTTCAAAAAAGTAGCCCCCAACAATTTGTCATTTAAATAACTTAAGATAAATCTCCCTACTGGCCCAGGCATCTGTTGCTGCATATTGCAGTTGTTTTATTGAAAGTTTATCAACACTCCAGTTCGTTGTCCGGCTACTTTTTGATATTCTGAACTTTAATAATAAGGCTGTTAGATTACGCAATCCGTAATTCTTTAAATTTTTTTCACGAGCAACATTCCCCAGATCAATAAAACCTTCGGATTTAAATGAAGATATTTTTTGCAAGTCTTTTATATCTCGTTCTACAGCGATACCACACTTTAGTAATAAAGAATTTGAAAGAATTTTTTTTAAGGCATCTTGGAATCCACACTTTTTTAACTGAAAAATATATACCGATTCCTGTCCAGCAAGTTGAACGAGTGACGGTAAAAAAAACTGTCCTTTTTTAAAAGCTGGTCTAGTTTCTGTATCAAAACCAAGTATAGATTCTGTTCCCAAGAGACTACATGCATTGTTGAGCTCTTCTCTAGTTTGAATAAGGCGAATATCACCCTCAAAATATTTTAGTGGCAAATCGTTTATATATTCATTAGTTAGTTTAGAAAAATTATTATCTTGATCCATTTGATTTCCTGAAAAATATTTAATACAAGCTTAATTAATATCTAAAATGAATAATTAAGATTGATCCGCGCTATCAGCGTATTTTTTCTTTCTTTATTTATTAGTTTTGAACGATAATCCATTTGAGAATTTATGCTAAGGTCATCTGCAAGTTTCCAGTACAAACCCAGTTTAATTCCAAACCATCTCATATTTACTATTCCAGTACCCAAATTATAGTTTAAACCACTACTTATTTTAAATCCTGACTCAAAAAAAGAATACTCTCCATTAATTCCACTTGTAAAAAAACTTTGCTCCCCTATTTTGCCTGGACCAGTGCTTAATTGACTACTATTAAAAATAAAGTTTAGGCTTGTTTTCAATGGAATCTTGTAGCGGGTCGAAATACTCAGGTTAGCCACATTCGAAAGAAGGCTTGGATCAATAAATAATGAATCATCCCGATCTGCAAATTGATCTTTTCGATTAACCATAACGTATGTTGCATTAAAAGTATGATTCCATTTCTTTTCAAGCTGGTGACTTATATTTAATATAATATTTTTGGTCTTTGTTTTTTCTCGATTATCCGAATAGGTGGTATCTGTAAGTTGGATTATATCAACTATCCCGTTGTCTCTAATTATAGAGCGATAGGTAAAATTGAAATTTGGAATTTTGGACCCTGGTAAAAAATTGACGCCTAACGATGTCGAATTTTGTGATGAAACATTTTCAACTGTGGTTAATATATTGTCATCTTGATGCTTATATCCTACAGTAAACATTAATCTATTACGAAACAGTTTTAACTTATCTGTAACAGAAAGCTCCCTTTTATTTTTAACTAAATAAGGATTCGCTAATGAATTAAACTCGGGCCCCACCTGAGTGTATTCCATAACAAGATAATTTTTCCAAAAATTAATTACTGTTTTCCCTCTATAGGCTAAAGAAGGCATTGACAGTATCGCCTGATCTAATGGTAGTGGAGATATAGTATCAAATGCATTCATATCAATCGGTATAAGAGGAGAAAGATTTGGATTGATTATAAGCCAATCCGAATAATCCGCTGGATCAGGAAAACTTTGAAGATCTATTCCTAGTATAGTGCTGTCTACTTGGTCATCTATAAGTGTATCCATGGCAGCAAGTGTAAGTGGGCCACCCCAGATATTATTATTTGTTAAACTAAAGGCAATCTCTCCTTCGATCAATATTCTTTTATTAGCCAAATAAATACCAATATCGGATCCAACTACTAAATTGTCTTTGGGCGTAGTTCCGTTCCAATTCTCACCGCTTTGAAACTCTCCATTAGAACCTAACTCATTAACAAAATATCTAGTCCCAGCATTCAAACCACTCACAGCCCCAAATGAAGTAGGATTATAAATAATGCTGGCACCATCAAGTTTCGTCTTGACGCTAGATGTGTCATCACGCGCCTTTAAAAAATTTAGACCCATTTGGAAGTTTTTTCCTTTCCCCAGCGCAAACCGACCGACAGTAAGGTTTTGTTCAAAGGTATATCCAGCTCGTTTTAGTGATAAAAATTTTCTGCCATTTTGTTTGGTATCAATCGTATATGTGTAAGCGTCTTTAAGATCACCCTGAACAGCTCGATTAATTTTCCCTTTGACAATTTGAAGGTTCAAAAATCCATATTTCATTTCAACATCTAAGCCTCTAATCCGTTTCCCATTTAAAGTGAAAAATGATATTCGCGGGTTTGTATCTCCCAAATTAATTTTGGCATATTCTCGAAAATTAATTCCTAAATTAAAAATATTTCTTGCTTGATAGAGCCTACTCTCCTGGGTCGTTAGTTTAATATTTGATTTAAAACTAAAACCCCCACTCATTCTACCTTTGGTTTCTAGATTGAAATGGCTAATATTTAAAGACTGCTCATCTATTTGTTCAACACTGCTACCCGATCTAATTCTACCCGAATATTCAGATTTCATCTCTTTCTTTCCAGAAATATAAAAAGACCACATTTTTGGTCTCATCCGGCTACCGAGAATTAATGTTATACGATGTTTCCCGGGTGGGAGACCATCAACCAAACAGCTTAACATATCCTTATCAATAAAGGCTCTATTTGAAACATCATTCCCATCGATTGAAAGATGTATATCACTTGGTGTAATACCATCAATCTGATAAAAAGAAACTGCAATTAGCACTTCACTATCTGAAATCTCTTCATTGGGATTTGGACTCATAATAATAATATTAGATTGAGGCCATAAAAACCCTGTTCCCAAAAGAAAAATATAAAGCAGCTTCCGCATCCTAAAAAATAAGACTATCTATACCTGATGATAATTTCCTTAATATTTCCATTCGTGTCTTCTACTTCAAACCGTAGTTCTTGTGCCGGTATATCTACTTCAGCTTCATCAAAACCTTCCATATCCTCAGTGGTTGTTTCGCTAACATCTAATGATCCGTCTGGTGTTGAAACTGCAGTTTCACCCTGAGATACTTCCATAGATTCTCCGGTAATGGAATTAGTCACTTCAATCAAACCCTCGAGTAAAGTAAAAGAATCACCATCAGAAGGGTCAGAAGTAATTGCCAGTTCAGTCCCCTTAACAGATGCTACGGAGGTAGGTGTCGCAATACGAAATTCATTTCCTTTTTGTTTAGCAATATTTGCAGTTATTTTACCATAACTAATATCAAGCGATTTATTTATCCCCTTTTTTGATCTTTCACCAATTATAATTAAATCAGAGTTACTTAATAGTTTTATGACTGATTTATCATCAAGATACATTAAAGCAGCAAACGAATCTTTATCAGTGATTATTTTATCCTTATCATTGAGAGGGGTCCCAGGCTTAAGCCCGGTTTTATTTTTATCCCTAGAAGAGATAAGAGAGACTTTTCCCTTAATCTTAATTGCAACCGCTACTTTTGATGATCCCAACAGAAAATTTAAAAATATTAATAATACCAGAGCTATTTTCATTCTGATACCTCTACAGAAAGTATTTCAGGGGCTCTAAAATTTTCGTTCCCATTTTCATCAGTTGTTGAGACCCCCATTGATAACAGAGATTGAACAAAAGAAATATCTACAGATTCTCCATTTAAAGTAATATTACCATTTGCCACTGCTCCTTCAGCCTGCCCGCCTGATCCGAAAATTTGATCTGCCATATCATCACCTATGAGACTCCGAAGAACCATATCTGCAGGGGAAATATTATTTTGGACTGATTGAGTTTCTTCTAGAGAAAAATCTTTTATCTTAAAAACAAGTATATTACTCAAAAGCTCTTCTGTCCCAGCTGTTGTAAGAAGGTCTTTCTTAACCTGCCATGCATATATTTTCCCAGGCTCAAGATCCCCAGCGCTCGTAGGGTATTGGAAAGTTGTTACCCCAAACCCTACTGACTCAAACCCTTGGCTCTGGTCTAAAGGCAGCCTTGTAACAGATTCAATTGCTTGGTCAATTGATGAATGCTCCTGAGGGTTAAACTCTGAAACTCTAATAAAATATTCACAATCACTAGTAATATTACAGGGATCAGACTCCCACTGAAGTATGGGGAAAGATGTGTAAACCTCATTAATTAATGTATCAGCTAAAGCACCACCCGGGGTAATAAGTTGAAGCATACTAGGATTAGAAATATTTAATATATCTTCTTCTACGATTTCCTGACCTTCTTCAGTTATAATCGCTATGCGAAACGTATATATACCATTTGGAAGCCTACCGGTTTGAACAATCGCATTAAACATTTCTTCCATTTCTGATGCATCAATTTTTTCTGTTATTGCAATCCTCAAAGGTAGTGGCTGCCCCAGATCATCAAAAATTTGGTTTGTAGATAGATTAAGATCCATATTTGATAGGTGAACCGGAGCAGTAATGGGTAATGGCTCAGTTGTTTCAACTCTAGCAAGTGTTTGATTATCTACTCCTAGCGCCTCAGAGTCAATAATGATTTCAAAAACAACATTAATATTTACAATCTCAGGCGCATTAGATTCTCGACGAAGTTCTGCCATAAAAATCGGCATATTAGACTCACCAGTATTTATATCAAACATACTCATATAATATGTAACATAAGGGGTCCATGTCACATCAAGCTCTATCTGAGAAAATAAAAAACTAAACAATAATATGGGTGCTGCAAGTAGCTTTCTCATTTTATGTGAAATGTTAAATACTTAAGACCTAATACTTTTTTTCTTCAGATATCTGACCCTTAAAGGGGCAGGCCCTGATCGGCTTTGAATGAGATTCTGCACATTTTTCGGTGCAGGTAAAATAGGTTTCTTCTAAATTTTTTTTCCCTTTTTCATCATAATAGGTCCACAAACCTACTTGTAAACCGTCATCGTAGTTTCCTTCGTATTTCTTATTACCATTTGGATACCAGCCTTCCCACTTCCCATTATATACCCCCTTTAAATATTCACCCGAAAATTTCTTTTTACCATCTTCATCCCATCCCGTCCAAATACCAGTCTTAAAACCTCGCTTAATGTTTCCTTCTTCCTTTTTTTTACCGTTCCGATGCAATATAAACCCAGGGCCGCTATATACTTTTAGATTGTAGAAAAAAAATGAGCTGTAATCATCATTTGTAATCCACTGTCCAGATCTATCAAATAGTTTTTCATCCATATTAACCGGGTCACCTGAACAACTAAAAACAAAAATTATTGATAATAAAAGTTTTTTTCTCATTTTTGACTCCTATGATAAAATAAAACTATCTTTATTTTTGTTTATATTTACTATAAACAACTTATCTCATCAGGATAAGTAAAGCATGTACATTCAAAGCCTGATAAGTCCCAACATTTTACTCCTATATTCCTATCGTTTTGATATGTGACCTTGTATTTCACTCGACCATTTTCATACCATCTGATTAACAGTCCTTCTTTTTTATCCCTTACGAAAGTTTTTTGCTCAACTTTTATACCATTCAACCAACTTGTCCATGTTCCATCTTTTCTTTCCATTTTATAATATCCTTCCACAACTCTATCACCGTAAATATCCCACTCTAAAAATAGACCATGCTTCTTACCATTGAAATAAAAGGTTGCTTTTTTTTTCTTTGACCAACTACTCTTATCAAAATACTCTATTCTATTTTCAAAACCGTTAAATATTCCATCCTTATAGTATCTTTCAGATATCACATTCCCATAGCCATCCATCTCAAATACCATACCTGAAAAGGCTTCTTTTGATACCGGTGAAAACAAGACTCCATTTTTTGCTATCATGCTTTCTAGGTTCCATTGCTCTATACTTGGAATAACAAAATTACCCTTTTCATCAAAACCCTGAGCTTGAACAGCACTAAAAAAAATAGATATTAAGAATATTTTATATTTCATAAGGTTGATTTTAATACAAAGTCATATCATTTGGAAACAATAGCAAAATCAAAAAAATAATTTATAGAGTAAAACAAATTTGTAATTTCAGAAAACAAAGAAACTTATTGTTTTTGTGTATAGAATTATTTTTTTGATTATCAGTGTTTCTTATTCGCAAAATATTTTTATTTGCGATAGCCTTACTAAAATACCATTAGGCGCGGTCAATGTTTTTACCGATACTTTTGGAACGACAACAGATAGTAATGGATTATGCCAAATAAGCATGTTTAAACCTGGTGATTTAATTACAATCTCTTACATCGGCTATGAGAAAAAAAAACTCTCAATCTCTTCTATATCAGATACATTATTTTTAAACACAATATCCATACCTTTTGAGAGCATATCAGTCCTTGGAATAAAAACCAATAAACAGAGAAAATGGTTTACAAAGCTAGAGAGAGATGTGATAAAAGTCTATCCCTACGCTAAAATGACCGCAAAACTACTGGATGATTATTCAACCGTTCTTGATAGTATCAATACCCTTTCTTATTTTAAAAAAAGAAAGGGGAAAAAAGTAATTTTTCAAAAAATAGAATCGTCTCTTATTTCCAAGTATGGTAGTCGAATAAAAAAAATGAAAAGAAGCCAGGGGCGAATATTAATCAGGCTAATTGATAGGGAGACCGGCTACACATCATACCAGATAATAAAAGACTTCAGAGGTTTATTTAATGCAAGTTTTTGGCAAATAACTGCACGAATTTTTAATCATAATCTAAAATCGAGCTACGATCCAAAGACCGGAGAAGATAAAATGATTGAACATATAATTAGGACAATCTTTTCTAAAAAAAGCATTAAAAAAAATAGACCTATTTTACGGGAAAATTAAAATAAGTATCAGGAAATGGCTCATCAATAAAATTATAGTGCCACCACTCTTTTTTGTAGTTCTTAAACCCCTGTTTCTCCATCAAAAACTTCAACAAAAGCCTGTTTGCTCTTTGTTGAGATGTAATTGAGACATTGCTTGTATGAGAAATTTCATGAAAACAGTCATAGCCAGAGCCCATATCTAAACTATTATCGCGCTGATCTCCAAGACTCCCTTCTGAACAATCCCGTTGGTTTTCTATTTCAAAGGATTTTTGATTAGTAACAGGAAAAGAAACTATTGTTAGGTCTATAGCACTCCCTCTTGTGTGGCTTGATTTAGTCGCAATATAGACCTCCTCTAACAATTCTTTTTTAGCTAAAGTGGGATAGAATTCTTTTTTGGTTAATGTATCCGATTTATTTGATACCCAACGAACAAAGTGATCTACTGCCTTTTGAGGTCTATATGCATCATATACCTTCAGCCCCAGTCCCATAACCCTCAATTCATTCTGAACTTTTTTTAATGCCTCAGCCGCATCTCTTGTCATAATACATTTATTATTTTCGTATCCATCAACCCTCACCCCAAGAAAATTAAAATTTGTACTATACCTTAGTTCAACAACAATATCAGGTATAAAATCTTTCAAATAAACAAAACCATTAGGTAGCTGCTGCCCTTGGGCATTGTTTATAATTAATAATAATGTAAAAATACATATTTTAGTTTTCATAGTATGTATCCATATACCTAAAATTTATTATAATATTTAATATTACAGTTTTTGAAATCCGATATATTTTTGCAAATTAGCATACTTCATTTTATGTTTATGATCAAAAAAACAAAAGGTTAATCAGCCGATCCTTAACAAAAAATTTAAAGATGGAACAAGCGACCCTACTTCTTAACCTTGGATACCTGCTTACTTTTATTGCGCTTGCAATTAGAGAAATTCTTTGGCTGCGAATAACTCTAACAGCCGCTCAAATCAGTTTGTTTTTATATCATTTTATCCATTCTGGACTAAAATCTGCCGTCTTTTGGACTGCTATATTTGTAGTAGTTAATGTTTATATGATTATAAAAATCTTTTTAGAAAGGAGGCCTCAATTAATCCCAGAAGAGATTAGAGATCTGTATGATGATATATTTAGTCAGCTAACTTCAAGGGAATTTTTATACTTTTGGAATATGGGAACTATAAAATCTAAAAATGATGAATATTTGATTCGCAGTGGAGAAAAACAAAATAATTTGCTCTTGGTTTTATCTGGGAACGCAAATGTTGAAGTAAATAAAAATCCAATCGCAAGTTTGGAGAGAGGTGCTTTTATAGCTGAGATTAGTTTTTTATCAGGAGAACCTGCCTCAGCAGATGTTCACGCTAATGGAGAACTTATTTTTATTTCTTGGAAAAGCGAGAGACTAAAAAATTTACAGGCAGATAATCCAAATTTTTGGATGAAACTCCAACATGCATTATCAGAAGATTTAATTAAGAAAGTAAAACCCCAAGCAAAAAAAGAATCACAGATCGAAGACTAAATATAACTATCAAAAAACAATCTTTTTCCCATGGTAGTAATCTGCACCTATTTTATTGTGCAAAAAGATTAAATTCTCCCTTGTTACCTTACCGCAAGCGAAAATTTTAAATCTATTTTGAAAATGTTCTAATATTTTTCTGATTACAAACTGCCCTTCTTTTGCACTCTCTTTTCCTCCCGAAGTGAGAATGCTTTTTATTGGTTTTATTTTGGATAGAATTTCAAGACCTTCGATAATATCATTGGACATATCTATAGCTTTATGGAAAGTCACCAACATCGGGTGTGCTGCGTGTACTAACTTTTTTGTAGATAAAATATCAATATCGTTTTTATCTGTTAGACAACCAAAAGTAACTTCTTTAATACCCAATTTTTTGCAATTATCTATATCAGAAATCATTTTGGCGAGCTCTATATCATTGTAACAAAAATCACCAGCTCGAGATCTAATCATAATCTTCACAGGTATTTTTATAGTATTAACTACATTCCTGACTAAATCAAAATCAGGCGTTAAACCATCAAGGTCAAGCCTACCACATAATTCAATTTGATCGGCACCCATTTTTTCTGCTTTGACAGATTCGTCTAATGTTTGTACGCATGCCTCCAATACCATTTTATTTACTACCTAAATTGAAATTCGAAAATATATTGGTGTCTTTAGATTAAGAATCCTTGATTTCTTCTAACAAAACATAGAACATCTTTACTGATACCTCACGCTCTATACCAAAACGATTTAAACAGTAATTATAAATAATATCTTCTACATATTCTTCGTATTCTTCTTCAGTATATAAATCTAGGATTGTTTCTAAATATTCTTTTAGTTGATTTTTTTGTTCTTCATTAAACTTCATCTACAAATTTACTCAATTTATTTTAGGCTAAACTCAATTGAAATTTAAAATAAATACACATCCCAATACAGTATAGTAGAATGATTGTTTTCATTCATTTATATCTAAATAGAGTTTTCAAGATTAACATTTATTTACATAACTTTAGGCACCAATTTTGCCAATTTGACATATGATTTCAATTGGTATCATTTTTGATATTTTAATTTAAAATTATAATTTTAAAGTATAGAGGTTAAAAAGTGTCCCAACATACATTCCAAACTGAGGTAAACCAGTTACTCGAGCTAATTATACATTCGCTTTATTCTCAAAAAGAGATTTTTCTTCGTGAACTTATTTCAAACTCATCTGATGCTCTTGATAAAATGAGATATCTTACTCTTACAAAGGATGAGTTTAAGTCATCTGATTTCAATCCAAAAATAGATATCAGTTATATTGATGGTGATAATCCGTCTATTACAATTTCAGATACAGGTATAGGGATGAGTAAGAAAGATCTACAAGACAATCTCGGCACTATTGCAAGATCAGGGACAAAGAATTTCCTTTCAAAACTATCAGGTGACGCTAAAAAAGATTCCAATCTCATTGGACAGTTTGGCGTTGGGTTTTATTCATCCTTTATGGTTGCAGATAAAGTAGAAGTATCAACCAAAAAAGCTGGAAACAAAGAAGCCTGGAAATGGTCTAGTGATGGCAAAACTGGATATGATCTTTCAAAAGAAGTAAAAAAAGAGGCTGGAACATCTATCACTCTTCATTTAAATGAAAATGGAAAAGAATTTGCAAGTCGTTGGCAAATTGAAAACCTAATTAAAAAATACTCTGATCATATTGATTTCCCAATCAATCTTACCTACGATGATATAGAATACGATGATGAAGGTAAAGAAAAAAGTCGCACTCCAAAAACAGAACAAATAAATAAGGCAAAAGCATTTTGGACAAGATCAAAAAGTGATTTGAAGAAAAAAGATTATATAGAATTCTACAAATCTTTTTCGAATGACTCTGAGGATCCGTTCGATTACATTCATTTTAAGGCAGAAGGCAATCTAGAGTTTACAATCCTTTTTTATATACCAAAGAAAGCACCATTCGACATTTACAGAGCTGACTATCAATCAGGAGTAAAACTATACGTAAACCGTGTTTTCATAACTGATGATGATAAAGAGCTACTACCCACCTGGTTACGATTCATAAAGGGAGTAATTGATTCTTCGGACCTGCCATTAAATGTTAGTCGAGAAATTCTTCAACAAAACCGGGTCATGAATAAGATTAAGTCAAATGCGGTAAAAAAAATCTTGGACAAGTTAAATACTTTAGCTAAAAATAAAGACAAATATATAGAATTTTACTCAGAATTTGGGAGGCTTTTAAAAGAAGGTGCATATCAAGAATTCGAACATAAAGACTCTATAGTTGAACTCTTAAGGTTTAAGTCCACAAAAGAAGAAGGGTTTGTATCCCTAAAAGATTATGTAAATAGAATGGATGCAGATCAAAAATCAATATATTACATCACTGGACATAACGAGGTTTCACTTAGTGATTCTCCTCTTTTAGAAATGTATGATGAAAAAAACATTGAGGTATTGATTCTAGATGATGAAATAGATGAGATTGTTATTACCTCTATACCAAAGTATGATGATAAGGAATTAAAATCAGTAAACCGTAGCGGCGCAGCTGATGAACTCTCTGATAAATCTAATAAAAAGAATATTAAAGAGCTCGAGCCTTTAATTAAAAAAATAAAAAAAGTACTCGGAGATAAAGTAAAAGATGTGAGAATATCCAAACGGTTGAATGATTCCCCCTCCTGCTTAGTCGCCGATGAAAACGATCCTACATCACAAATGCAAGAAATCATGAAATCAATGGGACAACCAAACCTTCCAGATATTAAACCAATATTTGAAATCAACCCAAAAAATAAAATCGTAAAAAAATTACAAAATATGAAAAGAGGTAAAACCTTTGATGATATTTCTCTGCTTCTGTTTGAACAAGCCCTTATCCAAGAAGGTGGGAAGCTAGATAATCCGGCAGATTTTGTTAAACGTCTAAATTCTGTGATGGAAAAATCACTTTAAGACTCTTTTACCACGCTTATAAACTTTTTCTGAAGATATGGTTCCGTCATTTTTCCAAGATATCCACTTCCCATTTGGTTGTCCATTTCTCCATTTACGCTCACTTGATTTTTGACCATCCTTATAGTACTCAATATTCAGTCCATTCTTTTTTCCGTTTTTGTACTTAACTACTGATTTAATCTTTCCATTTTCATGCCAGAACGTAAAAACATCTTGTTCTTTCCCCGATCTATATAAGCCATCTGATTTTATTGTCCCATCTTCATACCAATATTTATGGATACCGTGTTTTTTTCTATTTAAATAGTTTTCTTCTGATTTAACCTTGCCATTATCATAATACACCCACTTTGTGAGTCCAGAAGAAACGCCTAATATATACTTTTGCTCAGAACGTTTTTTACCATTTGAATACCATTCAATAAATATACCTTCTTCTTTACCGCTTTGATAATTTCGCTCATATTTCTGGTTCCCATTTTGATACCATTCCCTTTGCAGACCATGCTTTTTCCCATCAAAAAAAGAACCCTCTAATTTCACAGAATCATTCTCAAAATACTTCCATACTTTATTTTTCCCAAGAATACCTTCTGCATAATTGCCTTCAGACTTTCTTAGCCCATTTTCATAGTAGGTTGTAAATAATCCATGTTCTTTCCCATCTTTATAATTTCCAATTGATTTATTATTTCCATTTTCATAAGTAAGCAAAACCTCCCCATTCCATATTTTCCCATTTTTGGTTTCTTTTTTCACTGAACCATCCATTGAGTAGTGTATTTTTAGGTCATCATTTAAACTAAGGCTCTGCAGCTCACCAGTAGAATAATAAGTGAATTGCTTACGATAAATTTGTTCATCCAAAATAAAAAGTTGCTCATTAATTAATTGAGTTTTTTCATCCCAAGTGGTCCATAAACCATTTTTCAATCCGTCCTCGTATTCACCCTCTTCTTTTAACTCAGAATTAGGATGCCAACTTGAAAAAAGGCCATGGATTTTATCATTTATATAAGATGATTCAGATTCCTTTTGACCATTTTCATACCAAGTAATTAGTACCTCATTGTCTGATCCATCTCTGTATATCCTTTGAGATTTTGTTCTATTATTTGGATGGTATTCCCAAACTATATTCTCTACAATATTCCCATCCATGTATATAGTTTGAGATTTTTTTTGAGTATTTTCTAACCAAACTGTATGGAGCCCATCTAGGAGCCCATTGTTATAATTTAATTCAATTTTTTTTTGACCATTTTCATACCAATATCCTGCAAATCCATGCCTCTGATTATTTTCATATGACTCTGAAAATTCTTTTACTCCATTATCATAGTATCTATGCCTGCTTAAAAGATTTTGATCTATTCCTTTACTATCAAAAACAATAACCACCTTTTTCATTCCATTGCTATGCCTTTCAATTACTACTTCTTCAAAATCAGAATCTTGACCCACAATTATATTTTTACCTAATAATACTAATACAAAAAATTTTATTCTAAAAATTGACCAAAATAATCTAAAATATATAATCTTTTTACCTAACATAAGTTTTTCTGAATCAGTTTATTAATCGCGTGAAATCTAATAAAAAGGGAACAAATTTTAAAACGTCCCAAGTTTTTATATTTAACAAAAATTATTAAGTTAATTGTATATGATTATATTTTTGTTACAGTTATTTCTGTCACATCCTGATACATAGTGTGACTATAACTGCTCTAAAGTAGCATTTATTGCTGTTTTTTAAGCTTTTCTACCCTTTTTCCATTTTCTGGCACAGCCTTTGCTTATATATAAGTGTTAACATGATAAAAAACTTAAAAAAAGGAAAACAGAACATGAAAACACTATTAAATAACAACAAAGGTAACTCACTTG